>Ga0115013_10000009_pt1 | contig 213464 bp, 193 predicted proteins | sample SouAtlMetagenome_2_FD_88686 | JGI IMG/M metagenome (GOLD analysis project Ga0115013, IMG submission 88686) | Marine eukaryotic phytoplankton communities from Atlantic Ocean - South Atlantic ANT15 Metagenome | ecosystem: Environmental > Aquatic > Marine > Oceanic | place: South Atlantic Ocean...
GCGCAGCATATGATGTCTCCATCAGAAGGTTTCAGAGGCCCCATCATCGCCACACAAGCCGAGTATGAAAAAGCCGTAGCAAGCGGCGATGCCAATGCCGTGCGCTATATTTCAGGTTCTGGTGATTCATACTCAGGTGAGACAAAGGCTTACCACCCTATAGAAACTAGCCATATAAATACGGCGACAAACACCCCAGATAACGCCGCAGACAAGCCGCGCCTCACAGAAAGCTTTGATGACGTTAGTAAGCCGCCTGCAGATGCACCAAACGACCCAGCATTAAATAGAACTCCAAACACACCAGATATTGACGCGCCAAACGCACGTATGAGCGGATTAACGCAAATGGGCGCAGGTTCTGCTGGCCTTGGCATGAGTGTCATTGGTATGAAAAACGCGATAGATCGTGGGGACACAACAGGTATAGTCGTCGCAGGGACAGATATGGCTGTCAGTAGCGCCGATACGATTATGGATGGCTCTGCAATGCTTGGGAAGACCGTATCAAACGGCTTACGTGGCGCGGCAATGAAAGCGAATATCGCGGTTACCTTAGTTGACGGTGTTTATCAAATTTCGCAAGAAGAGGGCCTTGAAAATCAACTCGCGCGTGGCGCGGCTGTAACCGTCACCACAGGTACTGCACTTGGGGTGGGCGCGGCAGCGACAACGGTTGTTGCAGGTGGTGTACTCACAACGACAGCGGTGGTAACGGCACCAATTGCATCTGCCGTCATGGTCGGCTTAGCGACAGATGCCGGCGTTGATGCATTCAAAGCGCAAAACGCATTTGAAGACCGCATTGCACAATCCGAACAAGGTCTAAAAACAGGGGATGGCTTAGAAGCCTCAGGCGCACCGGCACTCCAAAACTATCAGAACTTACGCGCTTTCGCTATCGTTGAGGCGAGCGACCCTGATGGGGAAACGGGGCTGACGCGTCAGCAAACCGCGCTAAAAGCAACTGAATATGAATATTCAAACAACCCCGAAGCGCTCGACGTCATGGAAGATGAGATTCAAGCTAAAATTGACGAATACGACAAAATCATTGAAGAGAACGATTCATGGGTGCCTGATTTCACACGTTTCTTTGGACAAGATGAAGTTCAGACCAAGATGCAGGCGCAAATTGAACGCACGCAATATGTCGCCGCAATGAACGAACTGAAAGAATATCGCGAAGAGCTTGGTGAATACCATGAAAACCAAGCGAACAACACATATGAACAAGCCGTACCACGTGACGGGCTTTCAGCAGCATTTGATAACGCATTAGAGAATGAAGATGCGCATACCGTATCCAGCACAACAAACGAATATGAAGTAGAAGAGTTCACCGCTGAAGATATTGATATCTCGAATTCTATCGCATCACAAAATGGTGGCAACATGGTCAATGCAGAGGAAAAAGAACAGCCGCGCGCGACAGCGCAAACAGGCACATCTTACACCAGCATAGCGCCCTAAATATCCCCAAACGCAAATGTCAGAAACAGTGGCAAATAACTATTTTTAACGCTTTACCTGATTTTGTTTGCAATTTATCCACATTCATGTCATACCTATTCCAACATCTATGGAATGACTTGCCTTGACTAGACTATCAAGCAAAATTTTTATAAGATGCTTGATAACTACTAACTAACTATGCAAGGAAATACCCATGGCAACTGGAACCGTAAAATGGTTTAACCCTGATAAGGGATTCGGCTTTATTCAACCTGAAGATGGCGGCAAAGACGTTTTTGTTCACATCACAGCAGTAAACGAAGCTGGCATGCAAACTCTAACTGAAGGTCAAGCTGTTGAGTTTGACATCGTTGAGAGCCGCGGCAAAGAAGCAGCTGGAAATATCAAAGCTGTAGCTTAATCGCACACAGAATTTCTAAAAACGCCGTTATGTTGAATCATAACGGCGTTTTTTCTATTTAACCACTTTTGATGGCAAACACTATGGCTTCACCGCAGGGAAAAATTAGTACAGGGCTTATAAATACATTCGTCTGCGTCACCTTATTGCTGCTTTCAGGCTGCGCCGCGCCGGTCTCCAAATACAAATCCGCCACCAAATCAGAAATAGACGCAGAAATCCGCCTGCAAAAAGAGATGGCCTATCAGGCCTTCCACAATGAAGGCAAATATCTTGAAAACATCTCATTTCAACTACTGCGTGCCAATGCAGATCTCTGCACCAACACGGCGCTGGAATATGGCTTCACAATTTGGAACATCAACAGTTTTAAGAAAAACGATGAACACCGTGAAATCGCCGAAAAACTCTACGGCCTAAACCATCTCTTTCAAATCAATCAAGTCTATCAGCACACAGATGCGCAAACAGCGCGCATTCAAACAGGCGATAAAATTATTGCCATTAATGACATTGACGTTTCAAGAAAATCAGTTGATTTCAAAGATGTTTATAAAGCTTTTTCAAAAACAGGATCGTCACGCCCGACCAAGATTTTATTATTGCGCGACGACAAAGAAATTGAAACCACCACCACACCCTATTCCGTTTGTAACTATCCACTGCGTTACGATTATTACGATGATGACATCAACGCCTACGCCAACGGGCGGCAGGTTATTGTAACCCGCGGTTTTTATAAATTCGTAAAAACTCCGGAAGAACTCGGCATGGCTATTGGTCACGAAATCGGCCACAACATAATGCGCCACAATAAAAAGAAACAAGGTAATCGCAATCTCGGCGCGCTTGCCAATTATATCTTATACAACACCATGAAAGCTGCAGATTATCGGCTACCAAATTTTGTCTATGATGGAATTACAATGCAAGCGCAGCGTGTCAACAGCGTAAATTTTGAACGTGAAGCAGATTATATCGGCATTTATTTCGCTGAACGCGCAGGCTATGACACAACGGACAGCATTGCTTTCTGGCGGCGCATGTCCGTCGAAGTCAGTGCAGAAGGGATAGATAAGCGCTCTAGCCACCCTGCAAATGCAGAGCGCTTTGTTTACCTGCAAAAAACCATCAACGAAGTCGCCGAAAAACGCAAAAACGGCCTGCCGCTTATTCCTGAAATCAACTGGGATAAAACATCAGAACAAGACATTCACTTTAAACGCCCCGAATCTGAAAAAGAACGAGCCGCAACAGATGAATAAGTTACGGCTTAAATTTAGGCGCGGCCTGCAGGTAATATTCAGCCGTTAAGCGCGCATCAATCAGCGCCCCATGATATTGCGCGCGCGAATTACGATCGATATTGAAATGGTCGAGCATTGAATCAAGGCTGTTATGCTGTGGGTCAATTTGTTGCGCCCATTTTTTAATATTAAGCCACTGCCCATGAGGAATTTCAGCAAAACCCGCCTTTTGCAGCTCCATATTCGTAAAGTCCTCATCCGTGGAGTGATCGGTATTTTTATCATACCAACAATGGTGAACAATCTCATCTCCATCAATAAAGTCGATCATTTCTTGTGCGACATCTTTAAAAGGAGGCTGCGTTTTTAGGTAGTCGTCTGACAGACCATGCACTAACGCAGCGTCAGGGTGGCTCTTACGCCCTTCTGGGTTAATCTCCCATTCTTTTTCAACGCCTGTGGCCACGCCATTAAAAACCTCAACCAAACCAACCGAAATCACCCGATCCCCATCAGCCAAATCTAAACCTGTTAACTCTGTATCTAAAACAACAACTCGCGTCATAATGCCCCGCCTTTATATATGATTTATATCCATAACTAACAAATATAAATAGACAAAGCAAGTAGAAGTCAGAGAATTGTCAAAGCATAAGTCTTTTACAATTATGACTAAATTTATAAAAATATAGAGGATTCTGACTAAGGATGAGGAAAAAATGGTGACCGCTGAGGGATTCGAACCCTCGACCTACTGATTAAAAGTCAGTTGCTCTACCAACTGAGCTAAGCGGTCTAACCATAAATTCGTGTGCCTTTGAAAGGCTGAGACATGTATATGGATTTCAACTTCGCGCGTCAAGTATTATTTATTAGATAAATCGAAATTTCTCAAAAAAATTAAAGCTAGTCTTTTAATTTCGCTAATACTGATGGGGTAACGAACTGTGAAACATCACCACCAAGGGCGCAGATTTCTTTGACGAAAGATGATGATACAAATTGCCATTCATCAGATGCCATTAAAAATACGGTTTCGATGGATTTATCCAATTTCGCGTTCATGCCGGTCATTTGAAATTCATATTCAAAATCAGAAATCGCCCGCAGACCGCGGAAAATGCATGATGCGTCTTTTTGCGCCGCATAGTGAATAAGCAAATTATCAAAGCTTTCAACCGTAATTTCGCAATGCTTATCCGGCATGTTACCAATATCCGTCTGCGCCATGTTGAGGCGTTCATCAGCACTGAAACGCGGCTTTTTTCCTGCATTTTTTGCAACGCCAACAACCAAATGATCCACCAATTTACTGGCGCGGCGAATAATGTGCAGATGCCCTTTTGTGATGGGGTCAAATGTTCCTGGGTAAATACCAATGCGTTTTGTCATGAAACTTTCTCAAAAAAATACTTTAATTTTGCCTCAAAAACGGATAATAACCATACAGCGCGATAATACAATATTAAAAGTCATGCCGATGATTCTACGCAGGTAAATATTCGCGCACCACATCGCCTTATATAACAGGAGAGCCCCTATGACCGAATTTGCACCACAGCCCAAAAATGCGAATGCCTTAATTATGCTTGAAAGCGGCGAAATATTCTGGGGCACGGGTTATGGCGCGCAAATGGTTAATATTGGCGAAATTTGTTTTAATACCTCTATGAGCGGCTATCAAGAGATTCTTACTGACCCAAGCTATGCGGGGCAAATCATCACCTTCACCTTTCCGCATATTGGCAATACAGGCACAAATGACGAAGATATTGAAAGCCCCGCGCCACAATGTTTAGGCCTTATCACCCGCGAGCGCCCAACGTCGTCGTCAAACTGGCGCGCGAATAAGAGCTTTGATGATTGGCTCGCGGAAAACAAGCTGCCCGCCATTGCTGGCATAGACACGCGCGCCCTGACCCAAAAACTGCGCGATCATGGCTCTGCCAAGGGCGCAATTGCCTATGACGTTCATGGCGCTTTTGATTTAGAAGTAATTTTAAAATCTATTCAAGACTGGTCAGGCCTTGCAGGCGCAAATCTCGCAAAAACCGCGCAGCGCGGCGATACCCAGCACTGGGAAACAGGCGCATGGGATATCCGCAGCGGTTACAGCGCCGCTAAGGACACACAAAAAGCCAATGCTCATAAAGTCGTTGCACTTGATTTCGGCGCGAAAGACAACATCATGCGCGGCCTAACCCATGCGGGCTGTGAAGTCGTATTAATGGCGGGAACATCAAGCTTTGATGAAATTATGGCGCATAAGCCAGATGGCATATTCCTGTCCAATGGCCCAGGCGACCCTGCCGCGACATATGCAGAAATCAAAGATACGTTACAAAGCATCATAAATGCGAACATGCCGCTATTCGGCATCTGCCTCGGTCACCAATTACTTGCCTTAGCGCTTGGCGGCAAAACACAAAAAATGCATTTCGGTCATCGCGGCGCCAATCACCCCGTCAAAGACCTGACAACCGGCAAAGTGGAAATTACATCACAAAATCATGGCTTTGAAGTTGTTGCCAGCGCATTACCTGATGATGTCGAGCTCACCCATATCAGCCTGTTTGATGAAAGCTGCGAAGGTATTGCCGCGAAAAACCGCCCGTTCTTTTCTGTTCAGCACCACCCAGAATCCTCCCCGGGGCCGCATGACAGTCACTACCTGTTTGAACGTTTTGTCGCGTTAATGGCTGAAAAATCTACAAAAAAAGCGGCCTAGAGCGCCGCTTTTCGTATTTTCTTCGTGTCTTTTAAGAGAATTTCGCTAAAAATTCGGCTTCTGTTAATTTTCTACAATCATCATCAAATTGGTAATAAGGCGGTTTTTTATCAACGAAGATATGCTCCTCGATGAATAAATCATCTTGCTTATCAAGCAAAGCAGCAGACACCCCATAATACATTGGGTCATCCCCCAATAACTTACAAAACATATTCGTACCGCAAGATGCGCAAAAACCGCGCTCCGCCCATTCAGAGCTTTGATACCATGTTAATGACTGGCCTTCGTTTTGGATCTCTACGCTATCTGCATGACAGCTAGCGGTAATAGATGGGCCGCCATGATGTTTGCGGCATAAATTACAATGGCACACATGCACCGCTGGGCTTTGTAACTTTAACTTAAAATGCACGTTGCCGCATAGGCACTGCCCATTTCGCTCTATGTCTTGATCATTCATAATAACCACCCTCTCCATATAAATTTAGTAGTTAGATTTTAAACAAAAAAGAAAGAGATACCAACCATTATAGCTAGCATCTCTTCCTTATTATATGGGTTTGAATTTTATGTAGTGATTATTGCATACCAACACCTAGACAAAGCGGATATGCTCACTGCTTGCACCAAAATAAATTGGTGAAGACTTGGACGTTTCTCCTTTTACATTTTCATTCGTTTCATTCGGTTCATTGTGATCCGCTAGTAACGCATCCATACCTGAACGTATTGGCGCAGCAGGGGTTTCCACATGCAAATTCGTTCCTTGTGATATTTCAGCCATCGGATCGTGTTGTTGATTAAGCGCTTGGTCAGGCTCTTTCGCGGCCTGTATCTCCTGCTTAATTTCGTGTTTGGCCTGAACAACCATGGTTTCTGCATAACGAAGCATGGAATCTGTACGCTCATTACTTTCCACCGATTTGGTTTCCAAGACATCTTGGCGGGCGTCTAGTGCTTCCACTTTCTGCTCCATATTATGAATGGCTGTTGAGAAAAAACCGGTTTGCCGGTTCATAACATCAACCATTTCTTTCACTTTTTGAAAACCGTTCCGCAAGCGCTCGAAACTGATGGAAAGCGTAATCGCCGCCCCCACAGCTGCAATCGCAGCAAACACAGCAAAAGCCAAAGAAATAACCATATAGGTTTGTTGAGGACCTATCATAGTTAGTGCCTTTCTTTTTTACTTTGGTTAATAAAAATGAATTTCACGATGAAGAAGTGGACATAGTCGCTATATATACACAGCACACATGACAAGACAACCTACCCATGAAAAACACACTCACAATTCTAGTTTTACATAATCGTGACTAACAAAACGTTATTTTTCAATAAGATAAAGCCATTATTTAAGAAAAATTATAATAAAATACAATATAACACGCTGCGTATTACAACAATTTCAAAGAGATAGGCTGTCGCAAAATCACCAGCAACAACGCTAAATAATTTTAAAAAAAATTTAAAAAATGCAGATTATCGGCCTCTACACACAAGGCACTAAGCGTACAAGACGCACAGAAGCCTTATCCGCAGAGCTGTTCATATGTACCGCAAGGTTATTATACAGGTCGTGACCATAAGCGCGACGGCTGTCCTTATCGAAACTACAGGACAGATAAAGAGATGATTTAAAATCAAAAGCTTGTGATACTGTATTAAAGCTATCTCTAAGCGCTCCCTTCTCTGCATACGGCGCAACAAGCCGCGCGAGCATGTCAGCATTTGGGACAAACCACTGCCCTTTATATGCGCCGGATTCAACAATATCCCATAGGCCTTTATGCGTGCCATCATGCATTACACCATCACGCAACGCCATCACGCAGCGGCCATCTATGCGCGGTACAGGGGTATATTTTACCGTGGCGTTGCCGACTTGGCGAAAACCGCTATTATCAAATATCGTTTCAGATTGACGCTTCGCCAAATCAGCAAGACTTTCATTAATAGATGTGAGGTTATACAAATGCTCCGCGCCCGCCGCCGTATAGGCATTCACATCCGCGTTATCCAAACATTGCGGATAATCCTGCTGCGCGGCAAAACCATGAAATAAACGCGACAGCGTTTTATCATGTGGCGATGTCAGCTTATAAGTGCCTAAATACACACCCTGCCCCGCATAAAAGCGCCCCTTTGTCCATTTTTGATTCAGACGCGCCGCTTTGGCGGCTTCCAAATCAGCCTTTGAGACTAATTCATCCGTACCATTGCTGATCGCAGGCGCTGATTTTATCTCAACGGGTAATGGCGAATGGATGACCAGTCGGCCATTTTCGATGGATATGTCATAACCGTCACATTTAATACCAATATCAATTGGCGGTACCTTATCACTCATATTTGTTAATCCTTTATTTCCATTTAAGCCCTTAACCACGCCCCCTATCCCCAAAAGGGACCGTTCGTTCTATTTTGCACCACATCCATAGAAAAACATGCAGAGCAGCAAAAAATATATTCATAATTTACAATGCACTAGCATATGGAACACTATTTGCATTTAACATAACCATTAAAAGCAATAGGGAGACGACCATGAAATATATCACGATGAGACGTATGGAATATTTAAAAGCCGCCACATTCTCTACATTACTTTTTATTAGCGCCCTTGGCATCATGTGCTACGCATTTAGTCAAAACCGAAACCTTATAATTGGCACAGAGCTTAACGCCAACGGCACTGTAGAATACATGTGCCTTGGCAGCGATTGCGAAAATCTAAATCGCTTTAGTTGGAGCGACTAGGCGCAAAACGCATAATGACATTAAGGCCGCTTTGTGAAATTTAAAATCACAAAACTATCCGCCCCCGCGCCATATAAATCGGGGCACGTGTCCTTATTCGTTTGTTCCAATACTTGCGCCCAGAGTTTGAACTTCGCATTAAGTAGCAAGTTCTCCGTGCCATTATCTTTCATGCTACGCGCCGCTGTCAATGCGTTCGCAACCATAGCAATCTCAGCGCTATCATGGATATTCAACTCATTACGCATAAATTTTTGCTGCTCTGGCGATATTGTCAAGCTCCGCGTAAAGGTTTTGACCAGCTTAATATTATCTTGATGTGCTCTTTCTAAAGAACGAATAACAGCATCTATCGCATAAAGCTGTTTATCATTAACGGCGCTCATTTCATTAAATGATGAATGGACGTAATCTCCCATTTCGAACCTTCCCCTGTCTTTTTTATTTTATATGTCAGTTTTGATAGCACAGTTTACAACAGCAACCTACAATATAAGACCATTTTTATAAGCAACTGCGCGATATTCTGCGCCGCCGCCAATATCAGGAGCATCTTTATTTGACCAGCCTTGAGCTTTCATAATGTCCTGCCATTGTTCAATTCTGCGCGGCACATCCTCAAGCGGCACATCAGCGCCATGAGACAATGTACTTACCGCATTATAAAGCTGCCCTGCGCCCCATAAATATGGCGCACCATCTTTTTCAAAAATCTGAATAGTGCCATTATATATGCCTTTTTTCTCCGCCGCGACAAACCGAAGGCGGGCAACATAGCCCTCGGCGACCAATATTTCGGAGCGGATATTACGCGGCGCCCCAAAAACGCCAATAATCGCGGCATCAAACTTCTCTTTTAAAGATAGATCTCTTAACCTCATCCCAATAATCCCTGTATCTTATTATTTTTTATTTATACAAGCACAGCGCTGCGATAACGTCAATAACATCTCATAACATCATCACTGACAGGGACAAAAAAGGCGGCATATTACAACACGCCGCCCTTCATAATTATAATATAGTTTGAAAATTACTCTTCTTCAGAAGCCGCATCTTGCGCCTCACCATCAGATGCCACGGCCGCGTCATCCTCTGTAATCACTTCAGATTCTCCATCCAAAATTGTATCCTCTTCGTCCTCTTCTTCAAGAAGCGCAGCTACCGAGACAACTTTTTCTTTCTTACCAACAGTGAATAGCTTCACGCCTTGTGCGCTGCGCCCAGTAATACGAACATCAACAACGCCTGTACGGATCATTTGACCACCATCTGTCACCAACATAATTTGGTGTTCTGGCGTTACAGGGAAAGTCGCAACCAACTCACCTGTCTTTTCCGTCACATCCATATTGATAACACCCTGACCGCCACGGCCAGAAATACGGTATTCACTTGCGTAAGTACGCTTACCATAGCCATTTTCAGAAACGCACAATAGCACCTGTTTATCTTCTTCTGGCGTATCCTCTGGCTCATGCTTAATAATTGACATACCGATGACTTCGTCATCTGCAGCAAGCTTCATACCACGTACACCTGTTGATGCACGCCCCGCAAATACGCGGATGTTATCAACATTAAAGCGGATTGCTTTTCCCTTACGCGCTGCGATGACCACCGTATCCTCTGGCGCACAAAGTGCCACAGATACAAGGTCCTCGCCTTCGCCAAGCTTCATCGCAATCAAACCATTTGAACGAATATTCTTAAAGTCAGACAGCATGTTACGGCGCACAGAACCATGCGCAGTGGCGAACATGATATTGTGATCGCCCCACTCTTCCTCATCCTCAGGCAGCGCCATGATGACGGAGATTTTCTCCCCCTCTTCAAATGGTAATAAATTCACCAATGCCTTACCTTTAGATTGCGGATTACCTAGCGGTAATTGCCAAACCTTCATACGGTGTACAATACCGCGGTTTGTAAAAATCAATAATGGCGTGTGGGTTGAAGCGACGAATAGCTGAGAAATAAAATCCTCATCCTTCATCGTCATACCACTGCGCCCTTTACCACCACGGCGCTGCGCACGGTACACAGAAAGCTGCGTGCGCTTAACATATCCGCCATGTGTGATCGACACCACCATATCTTCACGTTGAATGAGGTCTTCAATATCGCTTTCAAATTCCGAGTCAGATAGCTCTGTACGACGCGGCGTTGCAAAACGGTCGCGTATATCCTGTAACTCTTCGCGCATAATTTCGAATAAACGTGTCCGGCTGCTCAAAATTTCAAGATATTCGATAATTTGATCCGTAATTTCTCTTAGCTCTGCGCCAATCTTATCACGCTCTAGGCCAGTCAAACGGTGCAAGCGCAAATCAAGAATAGCCTTCGCCTGCGCTTCACTCATTTGATATGTGTCATCTTCATGCACAGGGAATTCAGGATCATCAATTAATTCAATTAATGGACGAACGCTACCAACTTTCCAGCGTTTGGCAAGCAAGCCTTCGCGTGCTGTTTGTGGGTCAGGTGCTTTACGCACAAGTGCAATGACCTCATCAATATTTTCAACGGCAACAGCCAAGCCTGCCAATACATGTGCACGTTCGCGCGCCTTGCGGAGCTCGTATATTGTACGTTTTGTAATAACTTCTTCACGGAACTCAACGAAAGCTGAGATAAAGTCACGCAGTACAACCACTTCAGGGCGGCCATGACGCAACGCAACCATGTTACAACCAAATGATGTTTGCAGTGCCGTGTGCTTAAACAGCTGATTAAGCACAACTTCGCCATGCGCATCACGTTTAAGTTCAACAACAACGCGCACACCTTCACGGTCTGATTCGTCACGAATTTCTGCAATGCCTTCAACAATTTTTTCACGCGCGACTTCACCAAGACGCTCAAGCAAGCGGCCTTTATTCACCTGATATGGCACTTCATGAACAACAATCGCATAACGGTTCTCACGAATCTCTTCAATAGTTGCTTTTGAACGAATAACAACCGAGCCATTACCTGTTGTATAAGCCGAATGAATACCTTTACGCCCCAATATCTGCGCACCTGTTGGGAAGTCAGGCCCAGGAATGATCTCCATCAGCTTTTCGTTGCTAATTTCTGGATCTTCCATATAGGCAAAACAGCCATCAATCACTTCGCCCAAATTATGCGGCGGAATATTTGTCGCCATACCAACAGCAATACCACCAGCGCCATTCACCAAAAGGTTCGGCACCCGGCTCGGTAAAACTTTAGGCTCATAAACCGATTCATCATAGTTTGGCTGAAAATCTACAGTTTCTTTATCAATATCAGATAGGATCGCTTCTGCGGCTTTATCAAGTTTAGCCTCGGTATAACGCATCGCCGCTGGCGGGTCACCATCCATAGAACCAAAGTTACCTTGACCATGAATAAGCGGCAGACGCAATGAAAAATCCTGTGCCATACGCACTAACGCGTCATAAATTGCGCTGTCACCGTGCGGGTGATATTTACCCATAACATCACCGACGATACGCGCTGACTTACGGAATGGTTTATCAGATGTATAGCCACCATCCTTCATCGCGTAAAGGATACGGCGGTGTACAGGCTTAAGCCCATCACGAATATCAGGAAGCGCCCGTGATACGATAACGCTCATCGCGTAATCGAGGTAAGATTGCTTCATCTCATCTTCAAGGGAAACGGCAGGAAACTGTTCAGTATTTTCTATTGTAGCGTCGCTCATAATAGGTCTTTTTTTCTGTTACGTTATTAACTCGTATTTTTAGCACTCCAAACCCCATACAGCAAGGCTTCGCGCAAGAAAAACACGAGTTATTCATGGAAAAGAAAACTTTTATTATAAACGGATATGTTCGGGGTTATTTTTGCGGCGCTAAAGGCTCTGCTTTACGCACGAGAAACGGATAATGAGCCCTGTGTTAACCAAATCACTACCAGTGATTTGAGGGCGCACTTATAAACCGTTATCGCCGTAATTAGCGGTTGTGAAAGCCTTATCCAGCATTTGCTGCAAAACAGGGCTTACGGCGCGTTCAAACGCTGGCTGCTTTTCGGTAATGCTTTTGCCAAGCTCAGAACCATAAAAGGCTATCATCGCTTTTATTTCATCTGGCGTGTAGGTCGAGATAAGCGCTTCACTCATTTTGCTTTCAAGCATCGCATAATCCATATGGACGCGCATTTGACGGACAAATAAAGCACGCTCTTCTGGTGGCTTTGCTTCTGATAAAGCGGCGATAGCATTATCAGCCAATTCTGATACAGGGCGAATTTCAAAAAAATCTTGCGCCAACAGCATTTTGCTATTCAAAGACATCTCATCTTCTGCTGCCTGCGCATGATTAAAAGCCGATAATGTTATAAAAACAAAACCCGCCATAAATAATGTTGCGATTGCATGCTTAGATTTGATCATCTTCATTGTCCTAATATCTTGAAATAATGGGTCTTGTAGGCCGATGCAGCAATGCACCGGCGCACAATATCAGATAATTACCCTTAGAACGGAATTTCGTCTTCAAGGTCATCAACAGCTTGCGCTGGTGCAGCGTTACCGCCGCCAAAGCCTGAATCTTGCTGCTGTGAACCGCCGCCGAAGCCGCCGCCACTTTGCTGCGCACCGCCGCCAAATCCGCCACCTGCGCCAGCGCCGCCACCTGCAGAATCAAGCATAGTCAGCTGACCTGTATATGGGCGAAGCACAACTTCAGTTGTGTATTTTTCAACGCCGCTTTGGTCTGTCCATTTACGTGTTTCTAATTGGCCTTCAAGATAAACTTTAGAACCTTTACGCAAATAATTTTCAGCAACCTTTGCGATTGGTTCGTTAAAAATAACAACGCGGTGCCATTCTGTGCGCTCTTTACGCTCCCCAGTATTGCGGTCTTTCCAGCTTTCACTTGTCGCAATAGAAAGGTTACATACCTTACTGCCAGATTGCATTGTGCGCACATCTGGGTCATTGCCAAGATTACCAACCAAAATTACTTTATTAATAGATCCAGCCACAGCCGCGTCCTTTCGTTTTATCTATAGGGATTTTCTAATGCACACTATAAACATTCGCACTCACTTGCATAGATGCTTTCTTACAGATAACCACAGCAAATTATTTTTACACGTTTATTCTTGGACAATACAGCACTGGAACCACGTAAACCGCCCCGCCCCCATTCGCTATACCAGACTGTTTTATAACCATAAAAACAATGTAGATAAAATTTTATATGTTTTTCATATATTATTTACATAAATGTGAGATGATTATTATTAGGTAAGGTTAGCAACATCGAAAGAGAGAAATTTAGAATTCAAAATATTATAAGTACGAAACGCCTGTAAGCTTATATATATGCGCCTTTAGCTTCGGCTAAAGTTCATTGCTCCAAATTGACGATCATGCTTTGAACACACACTCACAAACTGCATATATGTATAATTAGGGCTTTTAATAAGCTGGGATTGGTAAAAAATTAAGTTACCTGATCCCAGCTTTTTTTGTACAAATATTTCGCACCCTTTTACGTAAAAAAAGCTTGTTTTCTTCATCATAATTTGCTTAAGTAAGCTTCTCAGTAGCATAAAAAGAAGTCAAATAGGCACTTTAGACCTTGAAAAAACTTTAAGCGTTCTGAACATTGCGTATAAATATAGGGAGCTCCAGATGACAACTCAGCAATCACATAATCTTACGGCAACACAAGATATAGAAATACTTGCCACAAGAATGAAAGCATTAATGCGCAAGCCAAATGTGCAGGCGTTCTTGGCGGAAGCTCCAGCATCATTAACGCAAGGCAAAGACCTTTACCAAATCGCGATGGAAGACATCCAAGTTGCGTTTGAGAATATATATAAAGAGCGTGAAGCGTATAAAGTGCCGCTAAATATATATAAAGCCATATTAAGACACACAGATCCTGAAGCATATAAGACACTGGACAACACAGTTGAAGTCACTGCTAAAGCTGCACCTACTATAGACACCACGCCAAACGAAGATGACAAAACCATCTATAATGAGGCTGGTCAGAACAAAACAACCGAATTGCAGCAATATTTCCAAAAGCGCTGCGACCAATCAGCTCCAGCTGAATATATTTTTGAAAAAGAATACCCACGTTATTTACACATTCTTGCGAGTAAAGTGGATATTGAAAGCATTGAAAGACTTGCGCAGCAATACGTCAACATTCTGGCCTCTATAACAGATGCCGGCATTGAAGACAGCTTGCAAAACGTGTTTTCAAAAAACACAGACCTACAGCATAATGTCCGCGACTTGATTGATGACCTTCTTGATGCCGATACTGACCCAGCGAACGAAATTGAGCTGGAAGATGACGAATCTTTCGCGCAGCTTCACGACCAAGACCGCGTAGATGCCGATGGGTTTGACGATGAAGATGCAGCGGGCGCTGAAGACGATTCACTCGCATCAACACGCCTACCAGAAAGCGTAGAGAGCTTCTTAAAGCTATACGGTAAAGAACTGCGTCACGAAGCCCGCGACAAGCATAATGCCCGCGTCAAATATGCACAAAATAATGACGTTGCATATGACGACATTCGCTTCACACCTGTTGATGAAGGCTTACTTGATGTTGCGACAACATTAATGATGACGCCCACACAATCCAGCATGATTATGATTGCTGAAAAAGGCATGGATACAAGCGGCATCGTCACACGCCTATCTGAGCAGCTTTTCCATGATGCCGTCCCTGCAAAAATTGGCGGCGCACGCATCATTGAACTCGACCTTGAAAAAATGACAAATTACCTGTCCAAAACTCAAAGTGGTATCAAAGACCCCAACATTGATGACGATGGCGTAGCAACAAGCGCTTTAGAAGCGAAATTGCATATTCTTTTCACATCAATAGACCACCATAATAAGTCAGGCGAGCCTCCAATATTCTTGTCCGTTAAAGGCTTTGAACAAGCCGTTAAGCCAAAATCCATTATGGGCGGCATGCTTGACGAGTGGTTTACATACTGGCTGGGCGATGATAAAGATTTGCGCATCATTGCAGAAATGAGCAAAGCTGGCCTAGAAACCATCAAAAAAGATGCGCCTGACCTTTATAAGCGCCTGAACACGCATAAACTTAAAGAGCCAACAGAAAAGCAAACTGCCGCACGTATAAAAGACTGGATTACATTTGGCCGTGGTCGTCCGCTTACGGATAAATACACCATTGACGATGCAATCATTAATGAAGCCGTGAAGCTATCGAACAAGCATTTGAGCAAAGAAGATGAAGCACAGCCAGGTCAGACAGCGAGTATACTGACCTTGGCGGCTACAGCGGCTGAAATGCGCGGTTCTGATACGCTAAGCCATGATGATGTTATTGACGCGATCATGACAAAATCCGGCAAATCACGTGATATGATCGAAACCAACAGCAATGAAAAAATGGCAACATTAAACGCAGCGGTCAAAGCGAATTTGATCAATCAGGACCATGCGATTGACCAGATCACACCGAAGTTTGACCTTATCCGTATGGGACGTAAACGCAAAAACAAACCAATAGGCGTATTTATGTGTACTGGCCCAACAGGCGTTGGTAAAACAGAAGCTGCGAAGCTGATTGCTGAACATTTAGGCGCCGGCCTTACCACATTGGATATGAGCAACTACACTGCTGATAATACTATCGCGCAGATCCTCGGTTCTCCTGCTGGTTATGTTGGCTATGGTGAGAAAACGCCTCTGGAAGCCGTTGAAGATCACGACATTAACGTTGTACTTCTTGATGAGTTTGAAAAATCGCACCCTGAAATTTTCAAAGCCTTCATGTCTGCTTTTGACGAAGGCCGCATTCAGCTGCGTCACAATAAAACGCTTAACTTTGAAAACACGCTTTTCTTACTGACATCAAATATTGGTGAACAGCATAAGAAAGACATCAAAGGCGCACCAGGCTTTGCTGCGACATCGACTGAAAATAAGCGCGATGAAGCGCGCCAAGAAGCAATTGATAAACGCTTTAAGCCTGAGTTTAAAAACCGTATTGATGGCATCTTGAACTTTAATGATTTGAACAAAGATTCAATCGGACAAATAGCACGTTTAAAACTCGCAAAACTGGAAAAACGTTTTGCTGAAGAAAAACAACATGGTGCATTTGAAATTTCTGATGCGGCGTTTGAACAATTAACGACAATTGGTTTTGTTGATGGTATGGGTGCACGTCCATTAGAGCGCGCCGTTGAAAATTATGTCGACTTGCCACTTGGTCAGTGGTGTTTAGAAAATGCCGATAAAGACCCAATGCAGTATAAGTTTACGCTTGAAGCAATCTCTCCTGAAGTTAAACTCAGCGTCACTGCATTAGAGGCTGAACCCAAAGCAGACACGACTGCGAAAGTCACGCCGACCAATGATAATGGCAAAACAAACAAGCCATCACAAAAACTTGGTTAAGCGATAAAGCTCTAACTCATTCTATAACAAAGCCCTGCCAGATATTTGGCGGGGCTTTTATTTTGTCTGTGTCGTTTGCCAGAAAAAAGCCAACAAAAAACCGCTCCCAAAAGAGCGGCTTTTATAAAACTAAAATACTAGAGGTGTTCCCTTTTAAGGGCCTAGTCTCTGCGACGTTTGCGTTCTAGCTTACGCCAGCGACGAACGGCTTCGGCTGCTTCACGCGCTTTTTTCTCAGATGGCTTCTCGTAGTTACGACGAAGTTTCATCTCGCGGAAAATGCCTTCACGTTGCATCTTCTTCTTTAAAGCTTTCAGCGCCTGATCAACATTGTTATCACGAACATTTACGCTTACCACTTTATTCACCTACTTTCTGGTTGGTTTAGATTAAAAAGCTTTATAAAAAACTATAAAGCCGTATGCTGTTTATCAATTCTACATATAAAAAGCAAAAGAAAAATGAAGATGCCACGTATTTTATTAGTTTTATTGCCTTTATTTATAACTATGCTTAGCAGCCTTAGCGCCCATGCATATGAAATCCAGCCTGAACAAAACACCAAGCTGCTCAATAAAATGCAATATAGCCAAGTCGCGATGAGCCCATCCGAAATGGTCGTCACCGCCCACCCCCTTGCCACAGCCGCGGCGCAAGACATCCTCACTAAAGGCGGTAACGCCGCAGATGCCGCCATAGCCGCGCAGCTTGTCCTCGGTCTTGTAGAGCCGCAATCATCAGGGCTTGGCGGCGGCGGCTTTGCGCTTTATTATCAAGCGAACACGAATAAGCTTTTTACGCTTGATGCCCGCGAAACAGCGCCGCAAAGCGCTACAGAAGACATGTTTTTAGATGCCCATGGCGCCCCGCTAGATTTTTTCAGTGCCTCAACATCTAAAAAAGCAATTGGCGTTCCTGCTATCCCATATTTACTTTTTACCCTAAACCAAGACTTTGGCACAAAAAGCCTCTGGAAAGAAAGCTTTGAACGCGCGATTAACCTTTCAAGCATGGGCTTTGACGTTACACCACGCCTTGCAGATTCTGTTGAAAAATACAAAGACCGTTTAATGAAAAACAGGTCTTACACCTATTTCACCAATGCACGCGGCACACAAATCCAAACGGGTGACCACTTAATGAACCAAGACTATGCCAAGACCCTTAAAGATTTCCGCGATATTGGCCCTAAAACCATATCGCCCCATTATGAATTAAAAAGCCGTGAAAATTTCTGCGGGACTTACCGCAGCTATACAATCTGCTCAATGCCTGAACCATCATCAGGCGGTTTGACCTTGCTATCCATTTTACGGATGCTTGAGCCATTGGACCTTGGCAGCGCGCCAAATGCGCAGGCTTATCACTTTTACCTCGAAGCATCAAAACTCGCTTTTGCTGATCGTAATCAATATATGGCAGATGCTGATTTTGTAGATACGCCGGGTAAAAAGCTTATACAGCCCGAATATTTAAACCAAAGACGCTTACTGATAAATCCAAGCGCAGCGAACCCTGCCCCAAGATATGGCACACCGCTTAATTGGGGCGCCGCAGCCAAACCAGACCATAGCGGCCCCGAAGAAGGCGGCACAACACATATCAGCATCGTCGATAAATTCGGCAATGCCGCTTCTATAACAAGCTCTATTGAATTTGCTTTTGGAAGTGGCTACATGAAAAACGGCTATTTCCTTAACAATCAGCTTACCGACTTTTCATTTATCCCTGAAAAAGACGGGCAAAAAGTTGCCAACCGCGTGCAGGCCGGCAAACGGCCGCGCTCATCAATGAGCCCCGTGATTGTGTTTGACCAGAACAACAAGCCGATCTTAATTATTGGCTCAGCTGGTGGCAGCCGCATTATTGGTTACGTCGCGCAGCGCCTGATATCTATACTGGATTGGCAAATACCAGCGGCGCAAGCCTTAGCCATGCCATCAATATTGGCACGCGGCACGACGGTCGAAGCAGAAAACGGCTTTGATCCCAAAACCTTAAAACAGTTACAAGCCAAAGGCCACAACATCAGCCAAGCGCCTTTAAATAGCGGCCTGACATTAATTCATTATCAAGATGGGCGTTATATCGGCGCCGCTGACCCGCGCCGTGAAGGCACAGCATCAGGGCGTTAATGTCACATGTTAAGCCGCGATATAGATTGCGCGGAAATCATTCACATTGGTCTGCGTTGGTCCAGTGACCAGAAGACCGTCAATACGTTCAAAGAACCCGTAAGAATCGTTATTCGCAATATAGCTTTCTATATCTAGCCCTGCCCCCTGCGCCTTATCAGCAAGCGCCGCGCAGAAAAATGCGCCCGCATTGTCTTCGCTGCCATCAATGCCGTCTGTATCCGCGGACAGGCCGTAAATATGCCTTTGGCCGTCTAGCGCCTTTAAAGCTTCCAGTGCGAACTGACCATTATTACCGCCGCGCCCATTACCGCGTACATGTACCGTCGTCTCGCCGCCTGATAATATTAAACACGGCGCGCTAAACTCGCGGATTTTCGCCATATGCATACGTGCGCATTCACCGCTTTCGCCCTCTAACGCATCTGATAAAATATGCACATCTATGCCGCGGCTGCGGGCAAGCGCCGCTGCGGCTTCCAATGACATTTTCGCGCTCGCGATAATCTGCAGCTCTTGCTGTAAAACAGGGCTTTCAACATTATCTGCATCATCATCCTGATGCAAATAATCCTTTAATGCAGGCGGTACGGCGATGTTATAACGTTCGATGAGCGCCAAGGTTTCCGCATGAGATGGTTTGCTCGCTAGCGTAGGCGCAGATGCGATGCTGCTCACATCATCCCCCGCAACATCAGATATAATCAGTGTATGCAAATGTGCGGGCGCGATCATTTCGCCAAGGCCGCCGCCTTTAATTTTTGATATTTTCTTCCGAATAATATTCATATGCTGTATCGGTGCACCACTTTTAAGCAGCGCATCATTAATCTGCGCTTTTTCTGCGAAGCTTATACAGTCTATCGGCTGCACCAATAAAGCAGAGCCGCCGCCAGAGATTAAGCAGACAACTAAGTCATTTTCCGTCAGCTTAGCTGCGCGCAAGAAATCAATCAGCTGCGCTGTTGCCTTTAACCCCGCCGCGTCAGGCACAGGATGCCCCGCTTCTAGAATTTCAATATGCTCACAAGGCGCGCTGTAACCGTAGCGCGTAATGACGATCCCCGAAAGCGGATGCGTATCATGATGCGTCCAGCTACGCTCAAAAGACTGCGCCATCTGCGCCGATGCTTTACCCGCGCCAACAACAAAGACGCGCTCACCTTTAGGCGGATTGGGCATATGTAGTGGTACAGATTTATGCGGCTGCGCTGCCGCCACAGCCGTATCATATAGCTCTCGCAGGAAAACTAACGGGTCAGAAACAGCCATGATTATTTATCCTTCAGTCCAAAAATACGTGCATCCGGAACATCAAATTTATCTTTATCGTATAAACTATCACCTTTGTGCAAAGGCTGCGTGCCATCCCAATATGTCGTAATCATATCCATTTCGGGGCGCAGGCGCCCTTCTGGTTGCTGCGCTGCCTTGCCAATATACATTACGCCTGCGATATTATCTCGCCCATCAAGGCCAAGCTTACTGCGGAACACATCATTATAACTATACCATTCCGTCAACCAGTTAGCGGCATAACCAAGCGCATTGGCCGCCACTAGCATGTTTTGACAAACTGCGCCCGCAGAAAGGAATTGCTCCCACAGTGCATGTTTGCCTTTACGCATACGCGACACCACCATGATAACCAATGGCGCACGCATAAAACGCTCCGCTTCCAAATCAAGCTTGGCAGGGCTCGCATCAGGGTCTTCAGCTTTATATGCTTCACGCAAAGTTGCGCCAATTTCACGGCGCTTATCTCCCTCAAACACAACAAAGTACCACGGCATTAATTTTCCGTGGTCAGGCACGCGCGCGGCGGTTTTTAAAATAGTGTCTATTTCGGCGCGGTTAGGCGCAATGTCATTCATATATTTCACAGATAAAGATCGGCGTGATTGTAAATATTCAAGCACATCGGCATTGGCAATGCCTGCGCAATTTTTTTCACCCATAATGAGCCCCCGTTTATTTTGTTTTTAGCGTTTTAGTAAAGACAATCGCGCAATAAAGCGCAATGCCGCAACAGAAAATAAAATTATAATTCGCCATAGATAGCCCAAATATGGGATCAGCCCATGGAATTTCATCGCAGCGCGCAATCGGCGCAGATTTTATACGCTCCAATATCTCAGCCATAGAGCCCGTCATATCGGGCGCAGAGCAGCCCTCCAACCCCTTCCACCACTTGCGTTCCACTCCTGTGTGGAATCCAGCAATAAAGGCATTAGCAAGAAACGTCAGCCCAAGCAGCCCCAATGCAGCATTGCGCAGCCTTGTGACGTTCTTACGTTCAATATAGTAACCAAACAGGCCAATAAAAATCGCAATGACAAAAGGAACGCGTTGATAAATGCAAAGCTGGCATGGGTGTAAGCCGAAGACATATTGCGCAACAAGAGCACTTGCCAAGGCCGCCGCTGAAAACAGCGCCAAAGCCAGAAAAATAAAAGGCGAAGAAAATACACGCATCATAATATGTTTACTCACTTACTCTCATCCCTTGCAATAATCATAATCTAGCTAGTTAACTTAAAAGTGATTTAATAAATTCTTTAAGGATTTCAACACCTTCGAGACCGAAATATATCAACAGCGAATATAAAACAGCAACCCAGACAAGGCCAATCACCGCCCCCACCATGACCGCCAAACCATCGCGCATCAAAACGCCAATCGCCATTAACGCAATCGCGAAGCTTGGTACTGTATTCGATAATGGTATCGGCACGGTTACACTCAGCGCCATAATAAAACCACAAAGGCCGATGATCCGCGAAAAAACGCCCTGCGTAATAAAGCCAAGGCGCGGCGCAATAATCTTTTCTGCGCGTTTCACCCACGGCTCTGCGCCCGCAATCATCCCTTTTAATTTATCCGTATTAAACGCCTTTTTCTTAACCTTTGCCGGTAACCACAATTTATTGCGGCCAATCATTTGCTGAAAAGTCAGAATCATCAAAGGCAGCGCGATGAGCACATTAATCCCTGGCGGTACAGGTAGTGGCAATGCAGCAGGCAGCGCAAAGATAAACAACATCGCGCCAAAGCCACGCTCATGCAGGGCCGTGATAATATCTTGCACAGATGCTTTCTCATTCACCAGCGCCGCATCAAAATCAATTAGTAATTGCGATAAGCCGCGCGGTTTTTCTTCCTCAATAATCACTTGGGACATGCTTCACCATATGTATGGGCAGGACTCAAAATTAAGCCAATAGAATATTAATGCCTGAAATGGCGTATCTTTGTAAAGACCATTGCAATTGCGCGGTCATCTGCCGCGGTGATAACTTCTTCATCACGGATAGAACCACCGGGCTGAATAATCGCCGTTACCCCAGCATCTGCCGCCGCAATCAGGCTATCTGCAAAAGGAAAAAAGCCATCAGATGCAACAACCGAGTTTTTTAAAATGGAATGTTCAAGTTCAAGTGTCGACGAAATATTCTGTGCTTTTTCTGCGGCGATGCGCGCAGCGTCAATACGGCTGGTCTGGCCGCCGCCAATACCCAATGTTTGCTTATTCTTCGCATAAACAATAGCGTTTGAACTGACAAATTTACAGACGTTAAACGCAAAGATTAAATCTTCCATCTCACGTTCAGTCGGGCCGCGCTCTGTCACAATTTCAACTTCATCTGCTGTAATAAAAACATCATCGCTTTTCTGAACAAGAAAACCACCAGACAAGCTGCGCACCAACATGCCTTTTGCGGCGTCGCGGCTCATTTCTCCTGTTGCAATAACGCTTAACTTTTCATGTGAGGATAGAAAATCAACAGCATCACTTTCAAACGATGGGGCAACGATGATCTCTGTATATATGTTCATAATTTTGCGCGCCGTTTCAAGGTCCAGCGGCACATTCAACGCCACGCAGCCACCATACGCACTTTGCGGATCATAAATAAGCGCGTTGTTATAGGCCTCTAATGCGCTTGCCCCACACGCAACGCCACATGGGTTAGTGTGTTTTACTATCGCCGCGCTTGGCAGGTCAAAACTCGATACAATTTTATAAGCAGCTTCCGCGTCTAGAATATTATTATAAGATAGCGCCTGCCCTTGTATTTGTTTAGCATTCACAATACCAGGCGCCTTATTGCCGCTATTATAGAGCGCAGCCTGTTGCTGCGGATTTTCACCATAACGTAGAACGTTTTCTAAAGTGCCTGAAAGACTGTAACGTGAAGGAAAATCGCCATCCGTGCTAGAGGCCATAAACCAGCTTGATATATTCGCATCATAGGTGGCGGTCAACGAAAACGCATTTGCCGCCAGACGTTTGCGCACGGACTGGGTTACCGCCCCATCATGAATGTCCAGATCCTTCAAAACCATCTGATAATCCTTTGGCGCAGTCAGCACAGCAACATGCTTATAGTTTTTAGCTGCTGAACGGATCATCGCAAGCCCGCCAATATCAATATTATCTAGGCATTTTTCTTCATCATCGCTTTCCGCGATGACATCAACAAACGGATATAAATTCACAATAACGAGGTCGATTTGCTTTATATCATGCGACTTTAACGCATATTGATGCGCATTTTTGTCGCGCTGCGCTAAAATACCGCCATGAATTTTAGGGTGCAGCGTTTTAACACGCCCTTCCATTAATTCAGGCATGCCTGTGAAATCAGAAATCTCTTCACAGGGAAAATCTTTGCTTTTCAAATAATCGCAGGTGCCTTGGGTCGCAATAAGCTCAACATTATGCTTTATCAAAGCCGTTGCAAGTTCATCTATGCCCGTTTTATTCGCGACAGAGATCAAGGCGCGCTTAATCCGCACAGATCCAGGATCTTTAATGATAGTGCTTTGTTCGGGCTGATCCATAGCTAAGATTTCTTCTTTATACCAGACGCGTTTGTTACGCTAATATTATTAGATTTTACCTGCTGCACTAACAGGCGAAAACGATGTGGCACGCGCCACAGTGCCATGTTCGCCGGTTTGTGCATACAATCCACGGACATCTTTAATAGCGGAGAATTTATCCGTCACACCTAAAACCGTTTCCGCGCCACCCAAAAACAAATATCCATCACTATGCATCTGCTTTGCAATGCCATCTAAGACCTTCGCCTTGGTTGGGATATCAAAGTAAATTAAAACATTACGGCAAAATACAACATCAAACTGACCTAATGACGCCATAGAATTGAGCAAATTAAAGTTTTTAAAGGTAATCATTGATTTTATTTCATCGCTGATCTGCCATTTTTCTTCAACTTGCTTAAAAAATCTCACTAATTTTGTTACTGGTAAACCGCGCTGTACTTCAAATTGTGAATATAGCCCCTGTTTAGCCGTTGCCAAAACACGATCAGAAATATCCGTTGCGATAATTTCAATACGCACGCCTTTAAGTTCTGCTTGCTTTTCTTTTAAAATCATCGCGATTGAATATGGCTCTTGTCCTGATGAGCACGCCGCACACCAAATACGCAATGTTTTGCCGCGCTTTGCATTTTCAAGTAAATGCGGCAAAACCACATTTTCAAAATTTTCAAATGGACGAATGTCACGATAAAAAGATGTTTCATTCGTTGTCATCGCATCGACAATTTCTGCCACTAAAGCCGGGTCAGGCAAAGCCCGCAGATTTACACTCATCGCATCAAGCGATGGATAGCCCCATTTTTTCGCAATCGGCGTAAGGCGAGAATCCAATAAATACGACTTGTCAGGCGTAATGTCTAAGCCTGATTTTTCGTATAAAAGGTCTTTATATAAATCAAAATCTGCAATTTTCATTTTGTGCTCTTACGCCATCCTTAAAACATTAATCTACTAACATAGCTGCCAATTTGATCCAAGGGAAGTACTTCCATACATATTCCTTGATTAGCAACCGCACCAGGCATACCCCAAACAACACTTGATTCTTCGTCTTGTGCAATGAGGCGTCCGCCCTTTTCAACAAACAGCTTCGCGCCTTCTAATCCGTCTGCGCCCATGCCTGTCAGAATAACGCTCACAAAAGAACCACCATAAATTTCAACTAAACTGCGCAGCATAGGGTCTACAGATGGTTTACAGAAATTCTCCGCGGGGCCATCATCAATAACAATATATGTCCCGTTCACCTTTTTTTCAAACACCATATGTTTGCCCCCAGGCGCAACATAAACCTTACCGTTTTCAAGCTTCATACCACTTTCGCCTTCAAATGAAGGTAAGCCGGAATGCTGTTCAATATGTGTTGCCAATATTTTAGTGAACATTGCGGGCATATGCTGCGTGATCACTATCGGCACGTTCGGCGATTTCAGATTCTCCAAAAACTTAAATAAAGCCTGCGGCCCACCTGTGGAGCTGCCGATAGCCAAAATTTTTGGCGACATATTATTCAGCCCCGCCTTTTTCATCAGCACAATTTCTTTAGATGCGCCTGCAGGGCGCCTTGATGCCGCATAATTTGATGGCGCCTTCGCGGCTGCATTTAAAGGCGCGGCGCCCTTATCTTTAGGTCTAACAACAAAACCAGAGCCGCCCCCTGCACCACCTTCTCTTAATGCCGCTTGACGGCGTGGACGCGCAATGTTTCTAATTTTATAAAGAAAAGCATCTTTAAATTCAGTATCGTTTTTAATATCGACTGCCGCCGTGGGCTTACCGATGCAGTCAATCGCCCCCAAAGACATCGCCTTCATTGATATATCGGCATTTTTGGTGCTAAGGGTCGAACACATCAAAATCTTCGCGCGGGGAAGTTTTTCAAGAATTTTGGGTACTGCAGTGATGCCATCCATCACAGGCATCTCAATATCTAAGATAATAATATCAGGGTCAACACGAGAAACGGCATCAACAGCTTGCTGGCCATTAATAACCGAGGATACAACTTCTGTGTCCTCCGCCTCATCAAGAATACGTGATAAAAACCCCCGCACCACAGAGGAATCATCAACTAACATGACTCTTATTTTATCTGACATATTACCCACATTGGAGACCATTTATAACAAACATAATCGGCAACTACATTAACATATACTAATATTAAAGTAACCCAATTTGCTTGAATTTTGTTTCAATAATATCGCTATCAAATGGCTTCATTATATATTCATTTGCGCCTGCCTCTAAGGCACGCTGAATATGTTGTAAATCATTTTCAGTTGTGCAGAACACAACTTTAGGGCCTCCGCCATTTTCAAGCATACGTAACTTTTCAAGGAATTCAATACCACTCATTACAGGCATATTCCAATCAAGAAGTATAGAATCAGGCATATTTTCTTGGCATTTTTCATATGCATCTTGACCATCTTCTGCTTCCAAGCAATCAAAGCCAAGATCTTCGACTATTCGACGCGCGACTTTTCTAACAACCCTTGAATCATCCACTACAAGGCATGACTTCATAATATAACTCCCAAATTATAGCTAAACTTTATTTCACAAAACTATATACTAATTACAATGAATTAGAAACCGTTTACATTCTTAGGTTGTCAATTAACTTTGGCACATCAAGTACAATAAGCAGCTGTTCATCCAAACGATAAATCCCCAAAGACACACCGCGCCATTTGGCATCTAACGTCACCGGGTTGCGCTCATAGTCTTCTTCTTTGAGGCCAATAACGTCGCCGACTTCATCAATGGTAAGGCTATACAGCTCGTTCTCATGTTCAACCACCACGCTCATCATAGACTTACCAGAAGTCCTGTTCTCAAGGCCAAGACAGCGGCGTACATTAATGGATGTAACGATTCGCCCGCGTAAATTAAGTGAACCGTCCACCTCTGGCGGTGCTAAAGGTATTTTGCTGACATCTAAATCACCTAAAACATCTTGCACCTGCAAAACAGGAATACCAAAAAGTTGCCCCGCAATATATATGGTTAAAAAGTCATTCGCGGTTCCCACGACATGGTCTAGGCTGTGACTTGTTTTACCCGTTTCTTGCATATTGCTCGTCGACATAAGGCGACTCCTTTAAATAAAATATATAAATTAACTATAAACAGATGAGAGTGTTTCTTCCAAAGTATCCAACAAGGTTTCACGGTCGAATTTCAGAATATATTTATTGAAACCAACTTCATGCCCCTTATCCAAATCAGATGGCGCACCATGTGATGTTAATGCAACCAAAGGCGTATCATGCCAGAGAGAATCTTCTGCTTTTACTTTCTTAGCAAATTCAAAACCGCTCATATCTGGCATTTCAATATCACTGACAATAAGGTCGAATGTCTCACCTTTTTCACAAAGCGCCAACGCTTCTGCCGCACCTTCAACAGATGTCACACGATACCCCGCAACGCTTAATAACGGCGTAAGCATGTTTCTGAAGAACGGGCTGTCATCAACCAGCAGGATACTACGTTTTGCATGCTCACTTGTGCTTTTGTCATCACCGTCATAGCCAACACTGGTTTGAATATTAAACCAACCATTAGAGGCTGAATTCATATAATAAGTTACATCACAAACATCGGTCGCGCGCCCTGCAATAATAGCACTGCCCATGACGCCGTCTTTACCGCTCACTTGCACATCAACATGTTCTTCGATAATATCAACGATCTCATCGACGATAATGCCCATAGATTTTTCACCTTCGGCAAACACAAGAACCGGCATAGTGCCTTCTTTCGGGATGTTCTGCGTACTGCTAAATGGCAATAACGGCATTAGCTGCCCGCGATACTGAACAAGCATTTGGTCATTAGCGTATTCAATATTATCTGCGTTTACATTTTCCAAACGCGAAACAAGCGCCAATGGTACAGCTTTAGGCGTTGCATCACCGACCTTAAACAATAACAATGTTGTTTTATCAAGTGTATCTGCAATAAGCTCGTCTTCTTGCTGGTCTATGCCAGCATCAACGCCCTCTTCTTTGCCTGTACTACGGGCAATTCCCGATGGATCAAGGATCATAATCACACTACCATCACCCAAAATTGTATTACCTGAGAAGACTTCGATTTCACGCAATATACGCGCAACAGGCTTCACAACAATCTCTTCAGTATCAAACACACGGTCAACAATAATGCCCAACATATAAGAGCCTATTTGCGTGACGATAATATATTCATTATTTTCATCAACATTCGCGGCTGCCTTTGTTTTAGCTGCTGCATCGTCATCACCAACAGCATTTGCATCCGGATCAGCCGGATTAACATCAACGCCGTGTAATTTTAAAACATCATTTAAATACACTAGCGGCAGCAACTGATCTCGCAAACGATAAACAGGCGAACCTTTGATCATTTCTATTTTTACTTCAGATTTTTCTGAAACCATCACTAGTTCACGTACAGTTAACTGTGGGATGGCAAATCGTTCTTTGCCAGCTTCAACAATTAATGCAGAGACAATTGCCAAAGTGAGCGGTATCTTGATCATAAATGTCGATCCCTTACCCTCAATGGAAGTAAGCTCGATCGTGCCACCGATTTTTTCAATATTCGTGCGTACAACATCCATGCCCACGCCACGCCCTGATACAGACGTCACTTTTTCTGCTGTAGAAAAACCAGCATTGAAAATAAATTGCTGAACTTGTTGCGTTGACAGCTCCTTGATTTCATCTGCACTCGCAAGGCCATTGGCAATCGCTTTATCAATGATTTTCTGTGTCGACAGCCCTTTACCATCATCAGAAATTTCAATAATGATATGCCCACCTTCGTGATACGCATCAAGCACAATGCGCCCTGTTGGCTTCTTGCCCGCTGCTTCACGCTCCGCAGGTTTTTCAATGCCATGGTCGGCAGAGTTTCTAACCATATGAGTCAGTGGATCTTTAATCATTTCAAGAACCTGACGGTCAAGTTCAGTATCTTGACCGTTCATTTCAAGTTCGACTTTCTTGCCAAGCTCCAAACTAATATCACGTACGATGCGCGGCAGTTTCGCCCACGCATTACCAATAGGCTGCATACGTGTTTTCATCACGCCGTCCTGCAGTTCTGATACCACATGATTTAGGCGCTGTAGTGGCGCTGTAAATTCGCTATCTTTCTGATGGCGCATAATCTGCATCAGCTGGTTTCTTGTCAAAACAAGTTCGGACACCATAGTCATTAGATTTTCAAGAACTTCCACATTCACACGTAAGGACTGCGATGCGATTGACGCTTTCTTCGGCGTTTTAACTTCTGGGCTGCCATCGGCATCTGCGACGGCGACAGGCGCCGCGATAATCTCATCGTCTTCGTCTTCATCATCCGCGGCAATTGGGCCAGACTGCGTAAAAATATCATCAATATCAGACAAAGACATTTCATCATCAAGCACAGCTTCACCAGTGGCGCTATCATTATTATCAATCTTATCGCCAACAAGCTTAATCGTATCACTTTTTTCTTTGTCTTCGTTCGGCGCTGGCGCAGCTGCTTCCGTAGGGTCACGCCCTTCATACACAGCATCTAGCCGCGCGATAATATCGCTATCATCACCATCAGGCTCGGCGCCATTTGTTTCGATACCCTCAAGTATGAAGCGCACGCCATCAATGGATTCAAAAATCAAAGTTACAGCCGGCGGCGTCACTTCTAAGTCACCATCACGAAAACGCCCGAGAACATTTTCCGCATGATGCGCTAATTTCTCCAATCGCGGCAAGCCGAGGAAGCCACATGTGCCTTTAATGGTATGCATTAACCTGAAAATTTTGGATAACAAGTCACGATCATTCGGGTCTTTTTCTAAATTCACCAGATCAACATCTAGTTCTTCAAGACTTTCATTGGTTTCTGTAATGAATTCGCCGATTAGTTCATCCATAGTGATGGTCTCCTGTTTATTTGCCTGTATATAGATTTTTCACGGCAGAAATAATTGCTTAAAATAAAAATAACTAAAAAATGTATATATTAGAGAATGCCGAAAAAAGATTAAAGATAGGTTACTTCTGATAAAAATATATCACAGTTTTACACAAAAAGAATCGCTTTTCTTTGCGCACAAATAACAAAAGGGCAGCGCTCGCAAGCCCTACCCTTTAAAAACAATAACTTAACCACATTAGAAAGAGCTAAGATAAATGACGCAATACTTATGTAGTCAATGTGATTTCAACGCGCTTTTTATCCTCAACGGTTTTTGCATCAAGAACATAACCGTAATAAGCTCCCAAAGCCGACAGCGCGTATGGGTGCACAAGGCGTGGATCAATATCTTCAACGTCAAGGTCACCATGCAGCGCATCAAGAACACCTTCACGCAATACAGCGCCCTCGCCTTCGGCGACAATAAGTGTGCCTTCGTCGCCATCAATCGGGTCAACAAATATGAATCCACCTTTCGGAAGACATTCCTGCGCAAGCATCAACCCCGCCATTAACATTTTACAATATGCTGGTGGATTTTTGTGAAACCCTAAATCCGCATGTGGGTCCCATGCTTGGCGAATTTTACCTTCGCCGCGCAACAAATTACCCATAATTTCTTGGACGTCTTTTGGCTCCATCGACGTATCGCGCCCACCCGCGCCATAAGCAAGGCGAAAAGCCTGTAGCCGGGCCGCAGCTTGCTGTGCGCTGTGCTTAATAAGCTCTAATGCGTCATCAAGCGAATCTGCGCCCATATCTTCAAGAAACTCGACGCCGTTATTAATCGCGCCCACTGGGCTGATCAAATCGTGACATATACGAGATGCCAACATTTCCATGACTGATGCATCTAATGCAGGTGCTTTTTTATCGCTCATAATACTCTCCTAATGACTCACAAATCAGTACGAATAGTCTAACGCATTAAAGCGGGATAACAACACCTAACTTTTCAAGCTCGGCAGAAAGCATCTCTTTCATCTCTTCCAAATATGTCTTTCGTGACGCCTCAACCCTTGCCGTCAATGCATTTTGGGTGTTTGACGCGCGCAGCAGCCACCAACCTTTTGGCGTCACAACGCGCACCCCATCAGTATCAGAAACGCTGATATTTTCATCGCTCGCGGCCTGCGTGCGCAAAGAAGAAAGAACCTTTTCAACAATGTCAAATTTTTGCGATTCATCAACTTCGAAACGAATTTCAGGGGTGTTATATAGCTCTGGGAAATCAGCCAGCAACTCATTTAATGACTTGCCGCCTTCTGTATTCGCGACAATATTAAGCAGACGCACAGCGCAATATAGCGCATCATCAAAACCATAATAACGGTCAGCGAAGAAAATATGCCCGCTTAGTTCACCCGCAAGCGGCGCAGACATTTCTTTCATCCGTGATTTAATCAGCGAATGTCCCGTTTTCCACATCTCAGCCTTACCACCAAGACGCGTAATTTCATCAAACATAGCCTGAGAACATTTAATATCGCCAATAATTGGCGCGCCTGGGTTGTCTTTTAAAACATCGCCAGCATATAGCGCGATCAGCGTATCACAGCGGATAATTTCGCCCTTATTATCAACCACGCCGATACGGTCAGCATCGCCATCAAAAGCAATGCCAAGGTCGCAATTTTGTTCCAACACGGCGCGCTGTAAATCTTTTAAATTCGCATCGACAGTTGGATCTGGATGATGGTTCGGGAAACGCCCATCAACTTCATCAAATAACAATACATTTTCACCGGGAAGCTGCGCGACGAACCCATGAATAACCGCGCCCGCTGCGCCATTACCGCAATCCCACGCAATTTTAAGCGGACGGCCTGCCGCAATGTTCAAATCACGAATAAGGCGTGATACATATGTGTCACAAACATCCAAAGCACGAATTTCGCCTTCGCCAGATACATAATCCCCCGCGGCGGCGATACGGCCTAATTCTTGGACTTTTTCACCAAAGACAGAACCTTGCTGATCCATCATTTTAAAGCCATTATATTGCGATGGATTATGCGATCCCGTAATAACAACGCCGCCATCAAGCATACGATCATGCACAGTGAAATATAACATTGGCGACGGGCCAACGCCGATATTCATGACAATCAAGCCACAATCGACAAGGCCGCGCATCACAGCTTCCGCTAAATCGGGCGAACTATCACGCCCATCACGCCCGACAGCGACGCGGCTGCCCCCAGCGCGCGCAATTGTTGTCCCCAAAGCGCGCCCAATAGCATATGCATCATTTTCATCAATATTCTCATTCACAATACCGCGAATATCATATTCACGCAGCACTACAGGGTCAAATTTGTGGCCTTCATTCATATCTACGCTTCCAGTATTCTCTTTTTTCATCGCAAGATTAAACATTATTTATACTACTCTATTTTTTATCTTCGTTTTCTTATAATTTGTCGGCACAGCTTTTGATAAAACGCTGCACATCCTTGCCGATTTCCGGGTCCTGCATACCAAAAGCAATATTCGCCTCAATAAACCCAAGACGGCTGCCGCAATCATAACGCGTGCCATCGAAACGGAAGCCGTTAACAGGCTGCTTGCCAATTTGGTGCGCAATAGCATCCGTTAATTGAATTTCATTGCCTGTGCCCTTATTAAACTGCGCCAGATAATCAAAAATTTCTGGCTGTAAAATATAACGGCCGATAACGGATAAGGTTGATGGCGCATCTTCTGGTTTTGGCTTTTCGACCAACCCTGCAATTTCAGCAAGTCGGCCATTCTCGCTTTTTACGTCTAAAACGCCGTATTTCTGGGTTTGTTCGCGCGGCACATCCATGACGGCAGCCATGTTACCGCCAACATCGGCGTAACAATCAATCATCTGCTTTAAACATGGCGTATCTGATAACACAACATCATCAACAAGCATCACAGCGAACGGTTCATCACCAACAAGCTTATGCGCACACCAAATCGCGTGACCTAGGCCTAATGGACGGGCTTGGCGGGTCAGAAACAACTTGCCTTCCGGCATTTCACTGTCACGCACACGGTCAACCATGTCGGTTTTACCGCGCGATATCAGCGTGTCCATTAACTCTGGTTGATAATCAAAATGCTCTTCAAGCATTTCTTTATGGCGCCCACTCACAAATATAAATTCTTCGATCCCAGCTTCGCGCGCTTCTTCAAAAGCATGCTGAATAAGCGGACGATCGACCAAAGGCAGCATCTCTTTAGGCATAACTTTGGTTGCAGGCAAAAAACGCGTACCAAGGCCCGCAACAGGAAAAACGGCCTTACGCACGGGGCGATTTAATTTCTTATCATTCATATTCATATCTTCTTATTTTTTCCAACCGCAGAGGTTTAGCAAATTTTATATCACTTGTTAAACATCTTTATTATCTTTTTCTAATAACACATCGCGCGCTGCATTGATCTTTGATGCGAGCCACACATTGCCTTCTTGGTCAGGATGATTCTTTTTAATTAATTTGCTATGAGCAGCCTTAATATCCGCGACTGATGCCCCATCTTCCAAGCCCAGAACCTTTAACGCCTCATCATGCGTTAAATTTAGGCTTTCTGACTTCGTATTATCTTGGGCTATCGCCTCATCAGCTTTGGCTTGCTTACGCAAAGATTTAATCTCTTTAACAATCATCGGTAGCACAATAAACAACACCAATAAAGCAGGCAGAGAGCGCCCTAAGATAATCAGATAAAACAAAGCAGCAGGCACGACAAAGAACAGCACAAAACGCCAGAATGTTTTCTGCGCATCAGGGCTCACGCCTTTCTGAAAAAACGTCAGAAACAGCACAAGTAAAATCAAACCAGTAATTAAAAATAAAATCGGCATGGCGCGAATGTCGCAATATCCGCACAACAAGTCAAGAAATACTGATTTCAAATCAAAGTTATTATCAAAAAATCAGCGCTTTATATTGATTTTATGGCAAGCTAAGTCTATTGTCGTTTCATCAAAAAATAAAAAAACAGGGGTCAAACATGTCCAGCCAGAATAACAATAAGCCAACTATAGATGTCCGTATGGTGCGCCTACGCGATGCAATGAAGCAGCACGGCGTTAATGGATATATCGTCCCCAATACTGACATGTATAACAATGAATACGTCCCGCCAGCCGATCAACGCCTGACATGGCTAACGGACTTCACAGGCTCTGCGGGCACAGCGGTTATTCTTGATAAACCACATGCAGGATTTTTTACCGATAGCCGCTACACCATTCAGGCGGGCAACCAAGTGCATAACGTATTCTTTAAAGTGTTCAACAGCCATAAAGCGCAAGATAGCGACCCCACTCCTATTCCGCATTTCATCGCGCAAAACGCCAAAGCAGGCGATGTGATTGGCTATGACCCGCGCCTAATCTCCGTCAACGAATTTAATACATTAAGCGCTGAACTGAACGCACTTAACATCTCCATGCAGGCGATTGAACAAAACCTTATTGACGCGCTTTGGACAAACAAACCAGCCGCGCCACAAAGCATAGTCAAACTGTTTGATGATAAAATCGCCGGGAAGACTGCCGCTGAAAAATGCGCCGAGGTTGGCAAAATTATCGACCAAGATGGCTGCGATGCCGCGCTAATCACCATGACAGATTCCGTCGCGTGGCTCTTAAACATTCGCGGTACGGATGTTGACCATGTGCCTGTTGCAATGTCGACAGCCCTACTGCATAAAGATGGCCGCGTGGATTGGTTCATTGCGCCAAGCCGCCTTCCACAAAATGTACAGGCGCATTTAGGCGCAAACGTAAACATTGTCGCGCCCGACCAAATGGCCGCGCATTTAGCCGCCCAAGCCAGCGGGCAAACCGTCAGTATTGACGATAAAGTCTGCGCCAAATATTTTGAAGACCTTCTCAAAGATAGCGGCTATAACGTTGCCCACAGCAAAGAGCCTGTGTACCTGCCCCGCGCGCGTAAAACTGATGCCGAACAGCAAGCCATGCGTAAAGCCCATATCCGTGATGGCGTTGCCATTGTTAAATTCCTTAAATGGATTGAAGAAAACGGCCCTAAAGGCACCGTCAGCGAAGTGAATGTCGATGAAAAACTTATCGCGTTCCGCTCCCTTAGCCAAGCCTTTCAAGACACAAGTTTTGATACAATTGCAGGCTGGGCTGATAATGGCGCGATTGTCCATTACCGCGCCACACCAGAAAAACACAAAGTCATTCAGCCTCCGGGCATCTTATTGGTCGATAGCGGCGCACAATATAATGACGGCACAACAGACATTACCCGCACAATCGCAATTGGCAAACCAACAGAAATCCAGCGCGAAATGTTTACCCGCGTTCTCAAAGGCCATATCGGCGTTGCCAAATTCGTCTTCCCACAAGGCACAACAGGCAAAGAAGTCGATGTCCCTGCCCGTCAGCCATTAATCGATATTGGCAAAAACTTCGGTCACGGCACAGGGCATGGTGTAGGCTGTTACCTTTCCGTCCATGAAGACAGCGCTGGCATTTCACCGCGCAGCGCCCTCCCCATCCATGCAGGGATGATTTTATCAAACGAGCCTGGTTATTACGAAGAAGGCGAATATGGCATCCGCATTGAAAGCCTAATTATCACCAAACAGCGCCCAGATGGTCAGCTTGAATTTGAAACCATCACCCTTGCGCCAATTGATAAAGCCTTGATTGATGTGAGCTTACTCGATGCAGATGCAGGTGACTTAGATTGGCTCAACGCCTATCATCAAAAAGTCTATGATACGCTATCGCCCTTGTTGGACGCGGACCATCAAAAATGGTTAAAGCAAGCCTGTACCCCGCTCCAAGGCGGCCAAGCCCCAAAACAGGCAGCAGGCATGAAGCCGTAAAAGCCAAAAACACTTGACATAATCAAAAATAGTCTTTATTACTATCCGCCATAGATTTACCGTAGCGGATAGTTTTTTATGAAATATGACATATGCGGGGACTGATCGTGGTGCGTCTTACGGAAAAAGCGTAGCAGAAACGGCGCAAGCCCTTATCAAGCTTGATGAGCATGTCACGAAAAAATACGAAAGGAAGAAACAATGCCAGATGAGTTAAAGATGAGCGCTGAAGAAGCACTAAACCTAAAAGAAAGATTGACGAGCATTTTTGACAAACACAGCACCAACGCTCTTTCATATGCGGGGACTGATCGTGGTGCGTCTTACGGAAAAAGCGTAGCAGAAACGGCGCAAGCCCTTATCAAGCTTGATGAGCATGTTACCAAAAAATACGAAAGGAAGAAAACAATGCCAGATGAATTAAAGATGAGCGCTGAAGAAGCACTAAACCTAAAAGAAAGATTGACGAGCATTTTTGACAAACACAGCACCAACGCCCTTTCATATGCGGGGAATGATCGTGGTGCGTTTTACGGAAAAAGCGTAGCAGAAACGGCGCAAGCCCTTATCAAGCTTGATGAACATGTCATCAAGATGCGCATGGCTGTGAAATAACGCAGGCCTTAATTTTCTACGGCCTGCGCCTTTTTCTTCAGTGCAGGCTTTACCGCCTCTTTAGTCTCTAAAATCGTCACATCGCGCCTTGGGAACGGGATGTTAATGCCGTTTTCTTGGAACGCATCCCATAATGCGAGCATCACGGCCCCGCGCATATTCGTCACGCCTTTTTCGGCATCTTTAATCCAAAAACGCAATTTGAAATCCATTGAACTATCACCAAAATTAGCAAGGTGGCATACTGGCGCAGGGTCTTTGCAGATACGCTCTGGCAGTGATGCGGCCTTCTCTGCCATGGCTTTTATTTCATGCGGGTTATGCGCATAATCTACGCCAAAACACACTTCAACCCGAATAAGCGTATTGCCATGTGACCAGTTCACCACTTTTTGCGTGATAAAGTCTTCGTTTGGAATAAGGAAGGATTTATTATCACGCGTGACGATGGAGGTATAACGCGCCCCCATATAATCAACCCAGCCAAATGTGCCTTCAACTTCGATGATATCGCCCGGTTTAATCGAGCGATCCATCAACAGCAACATGCCCGAGAAAAGGTTGGACACGACTTTTTGCAAACCAAAACCGATACCCAAACCAATCGCACCAGACAAGACCGCAAGAAGTGATAAATCAACCCCCGCCGTCGTAATGCCAATCAAAATCGCAAAGGTTATAAGCACAATGCGCATAACCTTACCAATTAGCACTTTCGATGATGGCGAAATTGAACGCGCCTTTTGCACCTTACGTTCAAGCACGGACGCAATAAACGAAGCAAAGTAAACAAGAATGAACAGCGATAATACGCCCTTAATCAGCGTCAAAGCTGACATACGGAAATCACCTAAATTGATGCCAAAATCATCAAGCGCCGCCGATGTTTCATCCAGCACGCCCATAATCGCCAATGCCGCAATCGCCCATCCAACAAGCGTCACAGTGCGCCGCGCCGCGGGGTTATTGATAATCTGTACCAAGGCACTAATGACAATCCATGCGACAAGAAGATTCGAGCCGAGCACTAATATAGATGAACTAAAGGGCGGCGGATCCATTAATGATACTTGGGATACCATCACCAATATCACCACCGCGGCAACTTGCATAATTAAGTCAGCAACGCGGGCAATTGCCGTTTCAACGCGCTGCGGCCAATCAATATGGTCTAACGAGCGCATAATTTTAGGATGCACCCAGCGCCGAATAACAAAGCCAACCAACAACGCCGAAAGAACAATCGCAACCTGTATCCAAGTATCAGGCACAAACAAGCTTTCATACACTGTCGATGTAATGCCGTTAAAGCGTTCAAACGTTGTGTCGATTTTACCTAAATTCATAAATCCCCCAAAGATTTAGTCTCAATGTGTGTTATGTGCTTTCTAAATGCATTATAAATGCATAGTCGGCGCAGATGGTTCAAATTGTGGTCTGTTGTTACGCTCTGCGCGCAGCGCTTGCTGCATTGCAGGTGAGAACGCCGCCAAATTCGGCTGCACTTCACCAAGAATAGAGCTCGCCCGCTCTTCATCGCCAACATCTTCGCGATGCACGGCCTGTGCAAAATGGCAATCATTCAATATATCATGTAGCCCCGTAACATCACGCCCGCCAGCTTGGCTTTTATCGTTCTGTTCGCCCATATGCGCCGCCATATGCAGTACAGGCATGTTTAGCGCCTCTTTAATCACACCGCTCTCAATCAAGCCAACATGCGCACGAACATATGCGGTTAAATGTTCCGCAACATCGTTATGGACAGGAATATTCAGCAAGAAACTCGGCGCGTCATGACCAAATTCCAAAAAGAATTGATAAGCACGGTCATCATAAACCAGCGCCTGCAAAGGGGTAGTCGGCACTTCATCAAATAAAAAGCACAACCCGCCGCCATTTCTGAAAAATAAATCTACATTCATGGGAAGTGAGTATAACGCTTAAAGGTACAAAATCAATATAGCGCGTGGTTTATACACGCAATTACTCAGCGAACATTACTCAGGCAGCAATTTATAAATACCTATTTGCCCCTGTTTTGCTAATGCTTTGACGTTAGCAGCATCGCCAATAATCGCCGCTTCATAAACAAGCGGCGCGGCATTATCCTGCCCTGCATAATTATACAATATGCGCCCATCTTGTTCTTCGACTTTATTGGGGCATACATTGGCAACCCACTCATATGCAAGGCCATCTTCACGTTTCACAACGCGGTCATATTGTTGTGCGCATTCTTCCAACGCTTTATGCAGCTCCGTATTAAACGCATCGACCAAATGATTATTAAACCATTTTTCAGGGTCTGCCATATCCTCTAAGCTGCGCTGATATTGTGCGGCGTTGAAATACATCATAAAATCATCATCATCGAGTAATTTGGGTGATTTCAGCACGGCTTGGTCAAAAAATGCCTTATCCTTGGCCAATACGGATGGCAAATATGCTTTGTCAAAGCCAATACGCGCAAAAACATCGCTCATAAAATCGTGGTCATGGTGAAGCACGTTTGGTAAAAACACTGGGTTATCAGGCCGCGCAGCTTCAGGGATGGCACCAAGGGCATCAAAATAAGCCCGCAGGACATCGGAATCTTGCTGCATTGGTGGCGTAAAACGTTCAAAAACATTGATGTTTGCGGCTAAAGCCGTCGACAAGAAGGGTTTATTTTCTTGCAAGCAAGGTGGCAACGTCCAAAAGTTAGTTGGCTCTTTTTGTAATTGCACTTGAATACGCTCTTGCAGGCCTGCATCAAACCATATATCCAGATCATTAAATGCAGCATCTTCAAGTGATGATGTAATAACGCCAATAACCCCCATCACATTCATTAGTGACGCCCCCAGTGCAGCGTAGATAATGCCTTTTTCGGCCTTCATGTCATAGCTAAGATCTTTATATATATCGCTATTCTTCTCCACCACGCCTTGGATGAGATTTTTGTTGTTCTGCATAGCAGGCGGCAAATGCGCATAGATAGCTTTATTCTGCGCGATCGCACTCCCTAGAGCTTCTAAATAAGCTGTATTCTGCCATATAGAAAAACCGCTTAAAACATCTTTAGGAATGCTCGCCATTACACCCATATCATAGCTATCATCATTTAACAGCGCAGCTTCCATAACACTGGGTTCAGATTGAACACCTTCAGGCAATTCATGGTATATCTCCGCGTCAATATTCAGCAAATCAATGACATGACCACGATCATATAAAAAATGATCCGGTACAATGTCGCGTGACCAGTGATGCTGGTACGCAAGATGACAGCTTAATGCCATTTTCACATCTTCAGTCAGAACCGTATCACTTAGCGCAAAAATACGGGTTAACATATCTCTACCATCCTCTGAGATTTGTGCAAGCGCGTATAAATACTCACTATTTTCACGCAGCTTATCAGGCATGTGCTGTGGGTTATCAACCAAAAAATCAGGGAAGCAAATATAACTATCTTCATTCCTTGTCAACAACCCCGTTATAAACGCTTCATCACGACACAGCGCGTCACTCAAATACGGCGTTACATGCGCTCCATTTGCATCCAAATCAGATAATATCGACTTGGCCGCAACATCGTGATCATCGCGCAGCGCTTGTGATAATTGAAAAAAATTCGTTGCGCCGTAATCAAGCACATTTAAAATAAATACCTTATCTTCAGCGTATTTCGCAGGCAAGGTTGAAAAGACAACTTCATATACAGAACATAATTCAAAAAAATATTTCTTAAACTTCTTATCATCACCATCATAGAGTTCATCAACCAGTTTTGGCGGCACCTCATTGCACACACCGACTTTTCTTTTATAATCAGCATAAAGCGCCGCGCGGGCGAGGACTTCATTCTCACGCATTTCACGTGATAATGAAAAGAAGACTTTCGGCTCTGCGCGCAAGATGCTGAGCATATATTTCTGATCCTGCAACAAAACATCCGGTAAATATCGTGCATCCTCAGGCACGTCTTTCAATCGTTCGCGTACGAAAGCCTTAAAGGTATTGTCTTTGGCAACAGACGCATGAACACACTTCAAAATTTCATAGCCATGGCGATCAAAATCATTGCATTGAATGAACCGGTTTACAAAATCAACATTTCTCTGTAAATCATCTGGTATTTCATCCATCCAAAATTTAATACAATATTTCAACACATTATTAAACTTCACGTTTATCCGTACACATTCCCATAATAAATCCGGGTTATTATCAAACGTAAAAACAAAATGTTCTGCAGCATCTGCCGATATTTTTACGGCATTAAGTATGAAATCACGTTGCTGTGCATAGGGCTTATCATTTATGATTTGTTGAAAACTATACGGGTAACGTGGCAGCGCCTTTAACGCAAAAGCAGGATCATCAGCAAGCACAGCCGGAATCTCGTCAAGCTCCAGCTGATAGTCGTCAACCAGCGCCATAATGTAACGTTGAATTTCATCGTTTTTGAGGAGTGCATCGTCAAAATCCGCAATAACTGGCCCCAGTTCTTCACCCAAAAAGAATGCACGATTAAGCCTGAGCAGGCCAATCTCTGGCAAAGCCTTTTGCGCCGCGCTCAAATATTGATAGCAACCCAGATTTATATTCAGGGCCTGCATGGCGAATTTCGTACTGCCTTTGTAAAAATCATGCTGGCGCTCATAGGCAGATGCATCTGCGGCTATTTCTGCAAAAATTTTTCGTTTGTGCTCGGCCACTGGCCTCCGTACATACTGATCATCATCTTTTCTTGTCCACGGTGACAGCAAAGATGCATTTTTTATTTCATAGCGCGTATAGCGATATACACTAAGCCCACTTTCATTCACATATGATGTATATTTATGTTGAATATAACTTTTAGGCTTTTGCTTTAAGCTGCGGCATTCATCCCAAAACATCTTCATATATTCAGGATCTGGCGTATCACTATTTTCCCTGCCTTTTTGCGACAACCAAAAACGCGTCCGCAAAGGTTGATGCGAACGAAAAAATGTTTCCCAGTCCTTCATATCCTGCGCCAGTGCGGATATCGACCCAATGGCATCATCAAGCATATCTGATTTATTGGCCGCAGCCCCACTGCGCTGTACCGATTCCCGAATCCGCGTCAGCGCATCACCAAGGTCCCCAGTAGATGCCGCCCCATTATAATTATTGTCTGGGTCCAGCAATATGGCGACAGGCACTCCGACGCCATCGCGTTCCACATATGACATTCCGGCGTTATTCTTATTAACATCATATGTTTCATGCCCCGCGCGCCGCAGGCCAGCCTTAATGTTATGCAGTTTCATTTCGGCGAATGCAGGGTTTCTAACGTTCTTGATCAATTCCACACCAGGATAAATCGCAACCGTAATCTCGTTCTCTTTGTCATCAATCCAACCAAGCGGCTGTATAATTGCGGGGTGAATTAAATCATTAATATTTGTTGGGCCAATGCGCACAACAACGCCATGATCATCAAGGAACAATAAATCATGGTGCGTACCGCGATAAACCTGCTGTATACGAGGCTGTGGCAACCCCATTTTTTTGAGCATTGCCGCCACTGACTCCGCATATTTTTTATCCTGCACGTAATCAACATTACGATATTTTGGGCGCAGCTCTTTACCATCTTTATGGTCGGTATAACACCAACCATACTGAATTTCATATGGGTTTTTCATCCATTGCGTCGTGTTATCACTTGCACTACTCAGCGTGCTATCTTCTGCCATAAAACAATCCATTTAAAGACACTACATGCGCAAATTCTAACATTCACAATTTAACATATAATTAAAGCGCCTAATTGACTCTGTCCCATAAATAACTATTTTGCATTTCATGCACGAATCATATAAAAGAACATATGCAGAACAAATAAGTTTCTGATTTTGAAAAGTAAGGGTAGCTATGCTGAGCGAAATTTCCATCCAAGGCGCACGTGAACATAATTTGAAAAACATTAACGTCACTATGCCGCGTGATAAATTGATTGTGATTACAGGCCTGTCTGGTTCAGGTAAATCATCCCTTGCTTTTGACACGATTTACGCCGAAGGCCAGCGCCGTTACGTTGAAAGTCTCTCAGCCTATGCGCGGCAGTTTTTGGAACTGATGCAGAAGCCTGATGTTGACCAAATTGAAGGCCTATCTCCTGCCATTTCCATCGAACAAAAAACCACATCAAAAAACCCACGTTCCACAGTTGGCACGGTGACAGAGATTTATGATTACATGCGCCTGCTTTGGGCGCGTGTCGGCATTCCCTATTCCCCTGCCACTGGCAAGCCAATCGAAAGCCAAAGCGCATCACAAATGGTGGATCGCATCATGGCAATGGGTGAAGGCACAAAGCTTTATGTTCTTGCACCAATCGTGCGCGGACGCAAAGGCGAGTATAAAAAAGAACTCCAAGACTTCGCCCGCCAAGGCTTCCAGCGTGTACGCATTGATGGTGAGTTTTATGAAATGGATGATCTGCCGACGCTCAACAAGAAAATCAAACATAATATAGACATCGTCATTGACCGCCTTGTCATCAAAGACGATATGGGTAACCGCCTTGCCGATTCCGTTGAAACTGGCCTGCGCATGAGCAGCGGCCTTCTTCTCGCCTTTGATGCCAAGACAGACAAAGAAACCCTGTTCAGCGAAAAATTTTCATGCCCAGTATCTGGTTTCACCATCGCTGAAATCGAGCCACGCATGTTTTCGTTTAACAACCCACATGGCGCATGTCCAAAATGTGACGGACTTGGTCTGCATACGCGTTTTGACCCTGACCTTGTCATCCCTGACCATTCAAAAAGCCTTGGCGAAGGCGCCGTTGTGCCGTGGTCAAAAAGCTTCGCTCCTTATTACATGCAAGCCTTGGAAACTGTCGTCAAAGCCTTTGACTTTGACATGAAAACGCCTTGGCGTGATTTATCAGAGGACGCACAGAAAGCCTTGCTTCATGGCACGGATTTCCCGCTAACATTCGTCTATAAAGATAAAAGCCGCGAATTTAGCTCCACAAAGCCATTTGAAGGCGTGATTACATCACTGCGCCGCCGCCTTATTGAAACTGACAGCACAAGCGTCCGTGACGAGTTAAGCAAATATCAAAGCGCATCACCATGTAAAGATTGCGGCGGATACCGCCTAAAAGAAGAAACCCGCGCGATTAAAATCCAAGCCAAACATATTGGCGAGATTAGCGAAATGTCGATTGAAAACGCGCATGACTGGTTTCAAGAATTGCCAGAGCATCTTACCAAGCAGCAAAATGAAATTGCCTATCGCATTTTAAAAGAAATCCAAGAACGCCTGACATTCTTGCGCAATGTCGGGCTAGATTACCTGACCCTCAGCCGTAAATCTGGTACGCTTTCAGGCGGTGAAAGCCAGCGCATTCGCCTTGCTTCGCAAATTGGCTCTGGCCTTACAGGCGTACTTTACGTACTTGATGAGCCGTCTATCGGCCTGCATCAGCGTGATAATAACCGTCTGCTTGAAACATTGGTACGCCTGCGTGATCTTGGCAACACGGTGATTGTCGTTGAACATGATGAAGACGCGATCCGCAGCGCTGATTACGTCATTGATATGGGCGTCGGCGCAGGCATTCATGGCGGCACAATTGTCGCCGAGGGTACGCCGCAGCAAGTCATTGATCATAAAGACAGCATTACAGGCCAGTACCTAAAGGGCATTCGCAAAATCGAGGTGCCTTCAGTGCGCCGCAAAGCCAAAATGGATAAGAAAAAGCCCTTAAGCATTGATGTTATTGGCGCGCGCGGTAATAATCTGAAAAACATAAACGCCTCATACCCGCTTGGCGTGTTTACATGCGTCACTGGCGTATCAGGATCAGGCAAATCAACCCTGACCCTTGAAACCCTGTACAAGGCCGCCGCAAAAAGCTTAAACCGCGCAAAAGACATGCCCGCCCCGCATGATGAAATCACGGGGCTAGAGCATCTTGACAAAATCATTGATATTGACCAAAGCCCGATTGGCAGAACCCCGCGTTCCAACCCCGCCACTTATACTGGCGCATTTGGGCCAATACGCGATTGGTTCGCAGGCATGACCGAAGCAAAAGCACGCGGTTATGGCCCAGGGCGTTTTTCATTTAACGTCAAAGGCGGGCGCTGTGAAAACTGCCAAGGCGATGGCATGATTAAAATTGAAATGCATTTCCTGCCTGATGTTTACGTCACCTGTGAACATTGCCAAGGTAAACGTTACAACCGCGAAACCTTAGAAATTAAATATAAAGGCAAGTCGATATCTGACGTGCTTGAACTATCCATCGAAGAAGCCGCAGAGTTCTTTGGCGCAGTGCCGACAATCTCAAGCAAATTAGAAACCTTAAAAAGCGTTGGCCTTGATTATATTAAACTAGGGCAAGCCGCAACCACGCTTTCAGGCGGCGAAGCGCAGCGCGTGAAGCTCTCTAAGGAGCTTTCAAAGCGTGCGACAGGCAAAACCCTCTATATCTTAGATGAGCCAACCACCGGTCTGCATTTCGAAGATGTCAAAAAACTCCTCGAAGTCCTCCACCGCCTTGTCGACCAAGGGAATACAGTGATTGTGATTGAGCACAATCTCGACGTTATCAAAACCGCAGATCATGTCATTGATATTGGCCCTGATGGCGGTGATGGTGGCGGCATGATTGTCGCGACAGGCACGCCAGAGGACATTGCAAAGGTTAAAAAGAGCTATACTGGTCAGTTCCTCAAGGAAATGTTATAAAGGCTGTTATGTGCCATTCTTATCAACCCTAGGGTCAAGCGAATATGCAGCTTCTATTAAATCATGCTACGCGCCGTTATAGACGGCTTCATTTTATACTCGGCGCGCTGCTCAGTTTTGCGGCACTTTCCGTCTACATTTTATCATGGGTTCCCGTGCATTATGGCTTGGAAAATCACATAACTGCCCTTGCGATCACGACGGCAGCAAATTTCTTTATGTTCAAAGCCTGCTTGCAGCTTTCTAGCAAATGGAAAACCAGCGTCATTACAATTGTGCTTTTCACCAATTTTTTCATCGTATCCAGCCTCGTCATGGCGGCGCTTAAACAGTATATTTAACCTCCTAATAAAAAAAGGGGTGAGCCTGCAACGCCTAAAAAAAGTTTTCTGGCCATAACATCTCAGGTAAATAACGTCTTATTAACTTAGCTTCATTTACATACCCTCTACTATCTACTTCGCGAAGAAAGTAAGGCCAAGGCGGGATATTACTTGAGTATGGGTTTGCATCAGATCCAGTATACATTCCTCCTCCCATACCAGTGTACAAACCGCCGCCTGCGCCAGTGTACAAACCACCGCCCATGCCAGTGTACAAACCACCGCCTGCGCCAGTGTACATGCCACCGCCTGCACCAGTGTACAAACCACCGCCCATGCCGGTATACATGCCGCCGCCCATACCCGTGTACATGCCACCACCCATGCCGGTATACATGCCGCCGCCCATGCCCGTGTACAAATTTCTAGGCCAAACATTATGAGTCATTTTGTTTTCCTTAACTATATTACTAATACTAAAGTTCTTATACTATGTAAGTAATGGTGCATATAATACAATGGCTTAAAAAAAGAAAACGGAAAAATGCCCACAACATGAGACGCCTCTAATGCGTACAAGCGAGAAAAAACCTTATTACAAATTTGACTTTACATAAGGCTACATGTATACTCCCGAGCATTGCGGTAAAATATAAGGTATAAAGATCATGGCGAATAAAGACGGAAACAATGTATTCATTGCATTACCAAAAGATCAATTCCAACAAATCCTTGATGATAATAAATGGCTAAACGAAGAAAAGCTTATTGATTTAATCAAAGAGCATGGCCAGCCATCTGAATCGACTATGAATGCCTTCAAAAAAACAGTTCACGAAGAAAACCGCGCTGCAAAGGCCGCTTTTGAAAAAGAAAAGCGTGTCGCCCTTAAAAAATGGTATGGGCCCGCTCTACAGCCATATTACTTTTTCAAAGAACACCTTGTTGAAGATTACAACGTTCCGCGCTACATCACCGATAAAGTCGTGGTCGGCCTCATCGTCTCGGTCGCTGCATCCATCGGCTTTCAAAAATGGGACGAAGCGAGCCGGCATACAGAATTAGGCGAAATTAAGGCCACATCGGCCGCGACAACGATTAACTCAGGCACATACAGCCCAGAAATCGGCAAAGGCGCTTATGTGTATGTTGGCAACGCCATTTCCGAAGGCCTCGCTGATGAAGGCACATATGGCTATGGTTACAGCAGCCCTGGCGGCGCTAAGTTTAACTATTACACCCTTGCCGAAGATGGCAATGAAATGCATTTATCTTTGGTCGAACCTGTTGTGGCGGAAGCGTATAAAAATACATCGCCCAATAAAGCGATGCCCGATGCAAAAATGGATGATTACGCCTTATTGCTGAAAAAAATAGACATCCCTGAATGCGCATGGTCAGCATCACCCGTATATACCGATTACGCCGACATAATCAAAGACCTTGAAAGCGGCAAAGACATCAACATTGCATGGCAATGGAACGGCACTGGTTCAGACTTTGCACGCATGACGATTTATACGGCGCTGTTCAACAAATATAGTGAACAAGTGAAGCTTGTTCCAACCTCTGATAATACAGACATGCTCAGCAAACTCGAAAATGGCGATATTGACCTTGCCGTATTTACGGAGTCTGCGGGAACGTTTGAAGGTGAAGTAACAGGGGCGCTGCGAAAAACCATCGCGCTTGATAACGTCAGACTTGTCAACTTTACGCCTAACATCATTCCGACAAAGGAAGGCGAAGAGCGGGCATCTTTAAGCTATAACTTCAGAACGCTCTCTGTTCCCACGGCTCTTTCTTGGAACGACGCGCCACAGCAATCCAAGGCCATCGGCACAATGTGCACCGATTATATTGGCCTGTATGGACGTAATCCTGCATCTATTGATTCTGTCAGCGTCGCCATGGCTGCCGAACGCACACAAAGCTTAGTGCGCAAAATTGATGTCGCCAAAGCGACCGGATTTAAAGCGTTCCCAGAGATTAAAAACTAAAAGCGCCCTAAAAACTTACCAAGACAAAGAAAAGCGCCCCTTTAATATTAAAGGCGGCGCTTTATTTATGCAGACAGCGTATTTAAACACTGCCCTTCCCCACATAATCTTTATATTTTTTTATTTATAAGCTGCGGCCAAACTTCACAAGCTCGGCTGGCTTTGGCACAATAGAATCGCGGTCAACATCATTGACTGGCCCGCCTGAAGCGACGGTTTCAGTTAATTTTCCATCTTGAAATATGAACACAACTTTCATGCGTTCGCCATCAACCGTATTTTTAATCCGCGTGCCGAAATTTGAAAATGTCCATGACTCTTTAATTTCTTTATATGAAATCTCATAACCTTCGGTGCGGCTTAATGTGTCGCCAATCTCCTGCAATCTATCGCTATCGACATTAATGCGTGGCTCTGCGCCATATTGGGCGCGCAGTAATTCGGCGCGGTCTAATTTATAAAACACATTTGGGTGAACCCCAAGCTTTTCGGATACTTCTTGCAATGACATGCCGTCCTGCAACGTATCAACGCGTGTTTGAATTTCATGGATTCCTGAGAATAAATCAGCATTCGTTTGACTGATAGAGCTACATGCGCTCATAAAAACTGCTGATAGGCTGATAAGGCCAATTGCCCCTGCTTTTTTTGCTTTTGATAAAGACATCTTTATCTCTCCCTTTATTTTTTTCTTACTTTAAAGCACATTAATTACATAAAAAGCAAGTTAGATGTGTTGTGCATTGCGATAACACACAAAGAATCAAACAAAAACAAAGCAGGAAGAATGAAAGATAGAATTTCAGACAATAAAAAAAGCGCCAATAAATGGCGCTTTTATTTATCCAAAGAAACAATGGAGCGAGTGAAGAGATTCGAACTCTCGACCCTAACCTTGGCAAGGTTATGCTCTACCCCTGAGCTACACTCGCTTACAGTGTTTCGAAGCACCGTAGTGCGTCTTGGGTAGGGCGAAATATAAATTTTTTCTCAGCCATTGCAAGCAAAAAATTCAATATTTTTGATTTTTTTTTGGAAAACATAGAAAAGGTGCTTAAAAACAGCCTAAATACCGACCTGTACAAGTGGCACTTTATAGCCGTAAGGCGCAAGGGCCTTGGGTTTACACGCCACTAACGTTAGGCCTGCGGCTGTGCGGACAACTTTATCAACATCATCTTGCATTTCGTAATGCATCAGCTCACCTTCATGTTCAATATCATCATAGATAAGCATAAATAATCTCTGGTCACGGTAATATTCCACCCGTTTAATCAAATCAGGAAATTCAGGATTCGCTGCCAGTACAATACTGCCATCTGGTAGCTTACCGACTTCTACATTCATCATTTCCATGTAAATTTCCTCTTCAAATTTCTTACATATTCATATCAAAGACAGCTTTAACCTGTGGCGCTGGTGGTGCTGGCGCTACGTCAGATATATTATTATCTGCCTTAAATTGATTAATGACACCGCCATCTGGCGCGCCTGTTGCTACCTGCATTAACTGCATACCTTGCAAGGCATCCATTAAGGCTGGGCCCTCAATTGCATTTTCTGGTTTCATACCATTCATAGTTATCTTTCTCTCTTCACACACACATTAAACACAAAGTTCATGGTTACAAATTAGCGTATAATTATTACTAAAACCTTTACGAATTAGCTTATTTTCTCATATTTTTATATTAGACAACAAGAATGATATGGATAATTACGTAAAATCAGCATGTTAGACCTTCCCACCTCACCAGAAAAAATAATCAAATTTCTTGATGAACTAAATATTCACCATGAACTCCATCATCACGAAGCCGTCCACACCGTCCAAGAGAGCACAAAAATTCACGCGGCGATTAACGGTGGGCATTGCCGCAACTTATTCTTAAAAGATAAAAAAGGCCGCCTCGTCTTAGTCACGGCGCTTGATAAAACAGAAGTAGATTTAAAAGCCTTGTCCAAACATCTTGAACTTGGGCGCTTCTCCTTTGGCTCGCCAGAGCGCCTATGGGACAATCTGGGTGTGCGTCCGGGCTCTGTGACCCCGCTCGCCTTATATAACGACACAGCGCGCATTGTGCGCCCTGTATTAGACGCGCGGATGTTTGACCATGATAATATTTGCATCCACCCCCTCATCAACACCCAAACAATATGCTTTAGCCCAAATGATTTAATGCGTTTCCTTGAAATATTAGAATATAACCCTATCATTGTTGATATGGCGGCGATTACGGATGATATGTAAGCCGCCCAATACATAGATAAACAACATAAGAATAAAGCGAGTAAACAACGTGTCCTCACCACTGACACCAACATTTGATGAACTGCCGCAGGAAATCCCTATATTTCCCCTCAGTGATGTTGTCTTACTGCCAAAAGGCGTATTGCCGTTAAACATTTTTGAACCGCGCTATATCGCGATGATTGACTATGCCCTAAAACATGATCGCCTTATTGGCATGATCCAGCCACACAACTATAATATAGAAGACGCACAAGACCCCTCAGCTCTTTACGATATTGGCTGCGCGGGACGTATTACCAATTTCAACGAAACGCCTGATGGGCGCTATGAAATTATTCTTTCTGGTTTAAACAGATTTGAAATAAAGAGCGATACCCTCACCCCGCACGGTTTCCGCGAAGCGAATGTGCATTGGATGGCCTACGCGCATGATATGGATGCCGAGCACGGTTTTCAGCTCGACCGCAATAGCCTCAACCAGCTATTAAAGCGTTATTTCGTCTGTCATCAATTAAACGCGTGCTGGGAAACCATTAAAGAAACGCCCAATCATATGCTGATTACCGCCCTTGCGATGATCTGCCCATTCACAGCAGAAGAGAAACAGGCTCTGCTCGAAGCTCCAACATGCGAAGACCGCGCAAAATGCCTAACAACCATGTTAGAAATGTCCGTCGCTGAAAATGGCTGCAGTGAGCATAGCTCATCGTGCTGCTGAGAGAAATAGCCTCGCGCTTTACCCGAAGATATCAGAAATATCAAAATCAAAAATACCGCTATCACAACCCAAATGAATAGATATATGTAAGCGATCTCTACCATCATATTGGTTATATCCATACGCCATCGATGTAAAAGCAATAATTAAGGCAACAATAGCGCCCCAATTATGTTCAGCGTGCTTTTTATAAGCCTTAATAACAGCGCCGTGCCCTGTAACAACGCCCGTTTCATAATCACCTGACTTAATGTAGGGCATGATATCTGTTTCAATAATTTTCTGCGCAACTTTATACGATATATTGCCGTTATAACCGCGCCCTCTTTCAATCATAGCTTTCTGATCGCGAATAGATATTAAAAGCAAGACACCACCCTCACCACTATTCCATTGTGTAGCAACGGAGCGCATATAATCTTCAGCACTCAGGCCATTAAGCCCGTCGACAATCAAAGTCAGAAGAGTTTCAGATGTTTTCTTTTGGTGCTTTCTTGCATCTTTATTCAAGCGTGCAAGCGCAGTCTTACCAAGGGCAAAAGCTTCGTCATGCACGAAAACATCCTGCGTAGCCCTACCGGCGACAGCCGTCCTATATGCCGCATGACAAACGCCCAATGCTACGCAAGTCGTCGCGATGGCTAGTAACACAAAGCGGTTGATGCGATAAAGTTTTAACATTAAATATCCCCAAAACAATTTATATAACATATATAATTATTGCATAACGTTATATAAAATACAAATATGGGGAGCTTTAAGAAAAGGCTACAAACAGTTAATTCCCTTGCGCCTTACGGATTTTACGCCATTTGGCGGCATTGCGATTATGCTCATCTAATGTTTTTGAAAACACATGACCGCCTGTGCCATCGGCGACAAAATAGAGATAATCATGGCTTTCAGGATGCAGCGCAGCTTCAATCGCCGCTGCCCCCGCATTGGCGATTGGCGTTGGCGGCAAGCCTTTAAAACGATATGTGTTATACGGGGAATCGATGTTTAGATCCTTGCGCAGTAACCTGCGCCCCAATGGCCCCTTACCGTCATTTTTATGCTTGCCCATTGTCAGTGCGTAAATCACAGTCGGGTCAGTTTGTAGCGGCATACCAATTTTTAAGCGGTTCACAAACACACCGGAAATGCGGCGGCGCTCACCGCCAATACCGGTTTCTTTTTCAATGATCGATGCTAGAGCCAGCGCATCTTGCTTTGTTTTAAACGGCAAATCAGCACTGCGCTCCGCCCATAGGCGGTCAAGAAGCTCCGCTTGTGCGGCCTGCATACGCGCCAATACCTGCTGTCGCGTTTCGACTCTGGTGAAGTTATATGTTTCTGGCAATAAACTGCCTTCGGCGGGAATGTCATAAACAGCACCGCCTGTGAAATTCTCATTCTCGTTTAATATGCGTACGATTTCATAGCTTGTCGCGCCTTCAGGGAACGTCACTTGGCGTTGATGACTAATACCATCCGTAAATTCTGCGAGCATTTCGAGCAGCGAGCTATGCGCCTTAATCAAAAATTCACCACTGCGTAGATTATCACTTTGGCCATTTATCCGCGCCAAAAGGCGGAAAGGTAATGCGCTCTCAATAACGCCTTCTTGTTCCAAATGATATGCCAAACGGTTCATTCCCCAACCTGCGGGCACTTCAACAAGTTTGTCTTCATTTAATGACAAAGGCTGGGCGACATAATGCACAGCGTAAAGCCCCGCTGCGCCTAGGCCGAGAATGACAAGAGTAATAAAGGTGACAGCTATATGAACAAATCGCATTATACAAAGATTATTAATGTTAAAATATTTACATTTCTTCTTATATCCTCTATCACCTTAAAGAGAAAGTTTTGATTTAACGAAGGTCGAGAAAAAATGAGCACATCTGTCAATGTTGTCGCATTAAAGAGTGAATTAACAGAAATGATCGAAGCCGCTAACGACTTAGCGAGCCTTGAAGAAACCCGCGTCAAAGTTTTAGGCAAAAAAGGCCGCTTAACCGATGTGATGAAAACCCTTGGCGGCATGGATCCTGAACAGCGCAAAGAAATGGGCCAAGCCCTAAATGTGCTCAAAAACGACATTGCCGATACATTAGAAGCACGCACCAAACGCCTGCAAGATGAAGCTTTGAAAATTCGCCTTGAGAGCGAACGCGCCGATATTACGCTTTCCACGCGCCCTGAGCGCCAAGGCCATTTGCACCCTATCGCGCAAACAATGGATGAAATTGCAACAATTTTCGCTGAGATGGGCTTCACCTTAGAAGAAGGCCCCGATATTGAAGACGATTTTCACAATTTCACCGCCCTCAACTTCCCTATTGGTCACCCTGCGCGTGAAATGCATGATACATTTTACTTGCCCGATGACCCAGAAGCTGAAGGCGAAGCTGCGAAAAAGCTTTTGCGCACACACACATCAACCGTGCAAATTCGCGCGATGTTAAAAAAGAAGCCGCCTTTAAAAGTTTTAGCGATGGGCCGCACATATCGCTCTGATTACGATATCACCCACACGCCAATGTTCCACCAATGCGAAGGCCTCGTCATTGATAAAGAAACAAATATGGGACATTTAAAAGGCTGCCTGCTTGAATTCGCAAAAAAATTCTTTGAAGTTGACGAGCTCCCCATGCAGTTCCGCCCTTCATTCTTCCCTTTCACTGAACCAAGCGCCGAAGTCGATATTGGCTGTAGCCGTAAAGATGGCGGCCTAAAAATCGGTGCTGGCGATGACTGGCTCGAAGTTCTTGGTTGCGGCATGGTACACCCTAATGTCATTAAAAATTGCGGCCTAGACCCTGATGAATATCAAGGCTTTGCTTTCGGCCTCGGTATCGAGCGCCTTGCAATGCTCAAATTCGGTATCCCTGACCTGCGTACATTCTTTGAAGGTGACGTGCGCTGGCTTGACCATTACGGCTTCAACCCTGTTGAACGCCTGTAAGCTAAGCAACATAAAGTAGACATACAAAAGCCGCATATTCATTTATGCGGCTTTTTCTTTGGCGCTCAATACAGCCTTAAAGCGGCATATGCACAGCGCCGAAAATTGCGCCAAGATCGTTTCGTAACAAAATCGTGACAGCTTCATGCTCTGCGCGGGGATATACGGTGAAGCCGACTTTTTGTGGCGTGCCGTCCCAGCGGCCAATTTTCTCGCTTTTGCGTACGATGTTGACATAGGGCAGTTTCATATTTTTATTTGCGCCCTCAGCGACGACGATGTTTTTATCTTTTTCAACCATATAAGACCAGATATCTAAATCTGTGACTTTTTCACCTTTGGCATTTTCAAATGGCATCAGGTCAATTTCAAAACGCACACCTTGCGCAGGGTCCGTGCTTTCTTCGCTCACGCGCTTAACCGTTAATTTATGAACTTCCGCTTTCTTTGAATGCGCGATCACTTCATCAATATAGCGGTCATATTCATAACCGACGTAATCTTCGCGTCCGTTAATAAATACTTGCGGCGTATACATGGTCGAACCACGAATATTGCGTATGTAGCTGCGTTGCTGCGCTGAACATTCAGGGGTTGAAATCGCACCTTGGCTAACATCAAAATAATCGACATGACAAGCCATGATGATTATATCTGTACGTTTTTTAAGATCCGCCAAAAAATGATCCGCCACGGGGCAGAACATACAAGCCTGCGATGAAAAAAGCTCAATCACCACGGGCGCGTCACCTAATTTTCCTTCTAATTCACCGTCATCAAATGGATAAGCATAGGAAAGCTGCGCTGCATTACCCTGCGCCGCTGCGCGATGGGGCAGGCAAGCCATTGCAAAGCAACTTAAAGCCAATAGCGCCAAGGCCAGCGTTTTCAAAGGTAATCTTAACGGTGTTTTAATCATATTTCTCTACCATTATATATGAGTCTATAGGATTAGATATAAGGACAAAGTAAACATGCCAGAAGGGCGCAGTAAAGTCATTTGTTATTCAGATTTAATGCCCAGATACATCATCATGGCAACAGGTGCCTTGTTATTATTATGCGCCTTTTCGTTACAAGCCTTAGCCGCAGAACAACAAAACGCGCCACCTTCCTATACAGCACAATCTCAGCTTCATGACCCCGTCCATCAGCTTATCGATACTCATGTCAAAGCGATTAAAACGCGTGACGCGACGCAGGCTTACCACTTAATTAGCATGAACGGCCAAGAAAAATACGGCACAGCAAAGCTATATTGGCGTGATGTGCGTCAGAATATGCGCCTGCTGTTTAATCACGATTCCTACAAATTCATGGGGCGTAACACCGTTAATGGCATGGTCATACAAAAGGTCAATATGGTTGACGAAAAAGGCAAAGAAAACCTTGTGATTTTCCGCGTCATGCAAGACCAAAGCAATGTCTGGCGCATTGAAAATATTATCATCACCAATACGGATGACACAATGGCATAGCCGCCAATTATAACGCCGCCCTACGTCCCCAATATAAAAAAACATTGCAAAATTCCATAATCATGGCTATTCTCTGACGCTTAAAGATATCTTTAGAGGACGTCATGGTTACCACGAGTGATTTTTACGCCTGCCCCGTAAATGCAAATAACGTAAAGTATTTGCCAGATTTAATTGATGGGCAAGCCAAGCACCACCATTCTCATTTCAGGGGCAATACATCCACCCTGCGCCGTGACTTTATTAAGGCCACGCAGCCAACAGCGAATATTCAGCTTATCTATCACCGTCAAATCGGCACCAAGCCTATCGGCTATATTGCCTATAATGAAACCATCACCGAACAAGGCAAAGGCCTGTATTTAGAAGACATCTATATTGCAGACAATGTACGTAAAACAATCCGCGGCGCAGGCAGCTATGGTTTTTATGAGCTCATTGATAATGCTGTCCAAAATAAAATGGACTATATACAATGGTCTGTTGCGATGAATAACGAAGCGGCAACGTTTTATTTCTACGAAAACAAAATCGGTGCGGCGCGGATGAATAAAGTGCTCTATGACATGGATGAAGCTTTGTTTAACGGCCTCAAAGCACGCCCAGAGCTTAATAACCCGAGCCTTACCGCGCGGCGCGCAGAAAAGTCTGACCTCAGAGCGATCCGCGCCAGCATCGAGCGCTATAATAAACAGGCGAAAACACCATTATCTTATAATACTGATACCTTACTGGATAATATCGCCAACGCTATTAAACATCATAATGGCGATGTCTATTTGTCTGTCAGCAAGGCTGCTGGCATTCAGGCTTTATGTTTCATCAATTCAAATTATTCAACATTCCGTAATGTAACTGGTGTAAAAGCTGAACCACTTATCGCCATAAACGATAGTGCCCATGTTTATCAGCAATCCCATTACGTCATTACGGATAAAGTAACGCAGGACTGCCATGCATCACAGCGCACTGGGCATTTGATATGGGGCGTAAACAGCGCAGATTCCCTCGCCCACCGTTTCATGACATCGCAAAATGCTGATGTATTGTTGATGGAAGATAATAATATCGGCTCAACACTTGTCATGTATGGCATAAAAGATAAAAATATCACGGTAACTAAACGTGACAGTCTGATCCCCAAAAAGCCGTAATATATTAGTATCTGGATTACATATCAAATTAGACAAAAAGTGAGAAAACAATGTCTATAGCTATTATCACACATAAAGAATGCCTAGAACACAATACTGGTGACAAACACCCAGAAAACCGTATCCGCCTTGAAAAAGTACAGGAAGCCCTAAAAAGCAGCGCAAAAATTAGCGCCTTTAATTTTTATGAATCGCCGCTGGCTAGCGATGAAAACATCCTGCTTTGTCACAGCGAAAACTATTTAACGAAGGTTAAAGACATCATCCCCACTGAAGGCACTGTTCATTTAGACGAAGACACTATTCTTTCATCAGGCTCTCTCAATGCCGCGCGGCGCTCCGCTGGCGGCGCGGTGAAAGCCGTTGATTTAGTTATGGCGCAAGATAGCGCATATAAAGTCGCCTTTGCCGCAGGTCGCCCACCGGGGCATCATGCGCTGCGCGACAGTTCAATGGGCTTCTGTGTTTTTAACAATGTGGCAATTGCCGCGACCCACGCCATTGAAAACCATGGCATTAAACGCGTCGCTGTACTCGATTTCGATGTTCATCATGGTAACGGCACACAAGAAATTCTGGAACATAACGGCAATGATACATTGTTCATTTCATTCCAAGAAAGCGATATTTGGCCTTACAACAAGGATGAGAACACTATAAAAACTGATCGCGTTCTTAATTACCCGATGCAAACCTTGGCGCCAACCGAGCTCTATTACGAAGCCTTCAACAATGAAATCCTCCCCGCGCTAGAAAAATTCAAGCCAGAGCTTGTGATTATTTCTGCTGGTTTTGATGCCCATAGAGATGACCCACCAGCCGATGCATTGTTTAACGACGCACCAGGCCGTCAGCTTTTGCTTGAACAAGACTTTGATTGGATGACCATGCGCTTGCTGGACATTGCGCACAAACACGCCAATGGGCGCCTTGTTTCTGTGATGGAGGGCGGCTATAACCCTGACGTTCTGGCCCGCAGCGTACAAAGCCATGTCGAAACCTTGCATGATTACTCCGCACAGCTTTCAGCCCGCGATAAGAAAGTCGCTTAAATCAAAATTTTTCCTTCACTTCTGTGAAAATTATGCTATTAAAAGGCTCATAAAATATGAGCCTTTTTTATTGCTGCTGAGGAAAACACACCATGTCGAACAAAGAATTCTTAATCACTTGGGAACAAATGCACCGTGACGCCAAAGCTTTAGCATGGCGTTTAATTGATAAAGGCCCATGGAAAGGCATCGTTGCGATTACACGCGGCGGCATGGTTCCGGCATGTATCATCGCCCGTGAACTTGATGTACGCCTGATTGAAACATATTGCATTTCAAGCTACGACCATGACAATCAACGCTCCGCCAACATACTTAAAGGCCCAGAAGCCGCAGGTGACGGCGAAGGCTGGCTTGTCATTGATGATTTGGTCGATAGCGGCAACACTTTCAAAATCGCCCGCGAACATTTGCCAAAAGCGCATTTCGCCGCAATTTACGGCAAAGAAATCGGTATTCCTACCGTTGATACATTCGTCACCGAAGTATCACAAGACACGTGGATCCACTTCCCTTGGGATATGACCGTCCAATATGTGGCGCCGATTGCGGAGACCGTCAAAGCATAGGCACAAAACAATTGACATAACGCGCAATATTGTTTAAACCTTCTCTATAGATATAGAGGAGGTTTTTATTATGGACATAACAGCACAGAAAAGCAGTGCAATTCAGCTTTTGGTAACAATGTTTAGCGCTGCAAACAATATGTCACATGAAACACGCGGCAAAGCGTCACAAACAAAGACCGTTGAAAAAATTCTCACGCAAGAAGGTATAAATTTAGACCTTCCTCTTAAAATCAACACTTCGGATGAATATACGCAGCTTTATAGCGCCGCCTTTAATGCCGCAGCCATTGCAAAAAATGCTGAATACGCAAGTGATTATGCTATAAGCGTCGGATATACCGCTGCCGGAATTTCATCACACCCCTTCCCTGAGAAGGTCACTATTGATAGTATTAACAGTGCCGCCAAAAAAATGATATCCTATATGAATGGCCAAGGCGCGATTGCTATTAAAAAGCCTTTAGCGTCTTTAATCATTTAAATTCATAATATCGCTTTTATTTTATTGACTCTCCGCCCCAACGCCTTTATAAATCGCTGTTCGAATGGAGTGGTTTGGCTAACTTGGCATGCCTCAATCACTTCTTATTAAATTCTAACCTTCTTTAAGGAGAGTAAAATGCCGAAGATGAAAACCAAATCCAGTGTGAAGAAACGCTTCAAAATCACTGGTTCTGGCCGCGTAAAAGCTGGTAAAGCTTTCACAAGCCACATGATGATGAACAAATCAAAAAAAATGAAACGTAAAGCACGTGGCACAACAACATTGTGTGACGCTGATGCACGTATCATCCTACGTAGCTGGCTTCCGTACAGCCGTAAAAACAAAAACAAAGCAGCCCATAAGAAAACTGCTGAAAATGGAGGCAAATAATGGCTAGAGTTAAAGGTGGAACTACAGCACATGCCCGTCACCGCAAAATCATTAAGATGGCGAAAGGTGCACGCGGTCGTGCAAAAAATTGTTTCAGAACAGCGGTACAACGCGTTGAGAAAAATATGCAATATGCATATCGCGACCGTCGCAACAAAAAACGTGACTTCCGTCGCCTTTGGATTCAGCGCATCAATGCGGCTGCACGTCTAAACGGTTTGACATACTCACGTTTTATGTGCGGTATTAAACTTGCGGGCATTGATCTTGACCGTAAAGTTCTTTCTGACATTGCAATTCATGACGAAGCAGGCTTTGCGTCTATCGCGAAACAAGCTGAAACAGCACTTGCAAAAGAAGACAAAAAAGCAGCGTAATTTAATTTACGCCCATATTTTTCAAAGCGCCGGCAATTTATTTTGTCGGCGTTTTTCATTTCGCCATTGTTCCACCGCGGCAAATTACATATACTAAATTTCACGTAAAAGCGCCCCGCCCCATAGCGACAAACTAAAAAATACATCTAATTTTAGACAAATATCCGTCAATTTAATTACAAACTTTCAATATAATTCCCAATATTAAGATATTAATAAGGTTTAGCTAATAGAATTATATTGTGTGTGTATTTCTGCTAGGGGGCAAATGCGTATCGTCATTTTATTGGCAAAGCACCAATAACCATATATAGAGCAAAAAAAGAGTAAAATATAAATGGACTTTTCCTTATTAGAAAAATCAGAAAATCTTGGGCATCTTATGGTCAAACTCCATGATGTTTACAATGAGTACAAGCAGGATATTTTCGGTACAGTATTCTCGCAAAACCGTATTTCTGATGTAGTTGAAGAAATATTGACGGAAGAAAATGTCACGGCAGAGGAACAAGAACTTGTAACAGAAATTCTCCTCGCTCTTGTTAAAGAGGCTGAAGAAAAGCTTAAAGCGGCGATTGCTGACCGCATATCTGTAATTGACGACGCACCGCGTAAATTAGCGCGCGCCCTTGCTAATGACGATATTATGGTAGCGCGCCCAATTTTAGAGAACTCCGTGTCATTAAATGACGATGATCTCGTCTATTTGATTAACACGAAAGAAAATGAACATTGGCGCAGTATTGCACGCCGCCGAAGTCTTAATGATGCGATTATTAACAAACTTGCAGATACAAATGACAGCCATACTTACAATGCGCTTTTGAAAAACTTTAACATTCGCCTGACACAATATTCAGGCGGAAAAATCGCGGAAAAAGCAAAGAAGGAACACTTCCTTGCGGGTAGTTTGATTGGACGTGATGAATTATCACAATCTATTATTATCGAGATTTATCAGCATGTCGGCGAAGCGCTACAACAAGAAATTCTAAAGAAATATAACTACACCAGTGAAGAGCTAAACAAAGCGATTAATGATATCTCTGCTGAATTGTCATCTGGTGAGGCTTTAAGCGCGAAACCAATGGATGCATATGAAAGCACTGCCCTTGATAGTACAGAAGAGCAAGCCGAGGCTGAGTTAAGAGTAATTACGCATAAAGATGCATTTTTGGACACTGAACTGATGACCAAAAATGATGAAGAATATAAAATCGCCCTAAAATACCAAAGCAATGGCGAATTAACGATAGAATTAATGACGCGCCACTTGCGCAGAAAGCAGTTTAGATCATTCATCGCGCAGCTTGCCGTGACCAGTAAGCTTGATCCAGGTTTAGTCAAAGACATACTAAGACAGCCCTATGGTAAGGGCCTTGCGATTATCTGCGTTGCTTTAGATATCCCCAAAGCGGATTACATGAATTTTTATTTGCTTACGCAACCATTGAGAGGGTCAAACCGTATCGTTTCAGATGGAAACATATCCAAAGCCATGGCGACATATAGCCGCATTGACCCGCGTCACGCGCAGCAAGTCATGGAAAACAACTTCAATTCAGGTGAGCATATCCGCTAATATAGGCTATTCTACATTCACAAAAGAGAATAGTTATGCTTTTTTGGTCAAACGACCAATGAAAAAACCGTCTAATCCCCCACGCGCTGCCCAATAAAAGGGAAGAATACGCAAATAGCCTTCGTCTGTAATGGCATGTTCAAGTTCAGGCACTTCTTCTGGCCGAATTGGCGCAACTTCAAAATCGTTATGATCCGCCAAAAATGCATTTAACTGGCGCTCGCCCTCATCTTTCTGTAATGAACATGTACAGTAAAGTAACGTACCGCCCACTTTGAGCATTTGCGTCGAACGCTCCAATAAAGCGCGCTGTATTTTCACCATAGATGCGACATCTTCGCTTTTTTTCAGCCATATCGCATCAGGGTTGCGGCGTATTGTGCCCGTTGCCGTACATGGCGCATCGAGCAAGACGGCATCAAGAAGCTCAGGGGCATCCCAAAGCTCACCATCAGATACTTCCATAATCACATTTTCCTGCAACCTTACACGGTGAATATTATCTTTTAAACGCTCTAGACGCTTTGCCGAACGATCAACGGCATAGACTTCCGCCCCTGCCGCCGCCATTTGCATAGTTTTACCGCCGGGCGCAGCACATAAATCAACAACGCGCTTATCCAGTAAATCCCCCATCAGTTTCACAGGCAGTGAAGCTGATGCATCCTGCACCCACCACGCACCATCATCAAACCCGGGTAAATCAGGGACAAGCGCATGTTCATTCCGTCGTAAAGTGCCATTGGGTAAAATCGTACATTTCAAGGATTCCGCCCAGCTTTCACGGTCTATAGGATCCACAACACTAATATCCAGCGCCGCTTCCGAAAGGCTCGCTTGCGCCATTTCGATCGCTTCTGCCTTGCTGTAATCCTCCGTCCAGATATTCAGCAGCCATTCAGGAATGTTTAAACGCGCAATGTCTTGCTCTGTCGTCCATACCTTGCCATGCTGCACAACTTTACGCAGCACCGCATTAATAAAACCTTTTGCGCGTTCCGCCCCATTACGCGTAGCAAGATCAACCGATGTATTCACCGCCGCATGGTCAGCCACGCCCATAAACACAATCTGGGCAATCGCCAAGTGAAAAATCATATGCACTATAGGAGGGGACATTTTTTGATTGGGCTTCGTGAACCCACGGCGCATCAGGTCTTCAATCTGCCCACTACGGCGAATTGATGTTGTCACCAACATGCGCACAAAATTTCTATTCCGCGTGTCTAAATCCAAAAAGTCATCATGCGATTCAAATATGGCATCAAGGAATTTCTCCCCTTTCCAAAAGCTATCCAATATAGAAAGCGCAACCTGACGCGGCCATAATATATCATTCTGATTTTTGGAGCGCTTATGAACGCGCCCTTGCTGTTTTGAATTTGTCATGCTGTTTTACTGTCCTTATAAGACGCCTTAATGTCTTCTTCTAAATCACAACTATATTTAATAATATCAGTCCATAACTGGTATATGAACGCGTTATCAATCTCGCCATCAGCCATTGATACCGCATTATTGCGAACTTCATCAACGCGATCTTGTAAAACGGCTTCAATATTCTCACGCGCCTTTAAATGTCCGACCTCTTTAATAACTTGGAAACGCTCAATAAACAAATCAATAAGCTGCCTATCTAAAGCATCAATGCGGGCACGGTAAGGTTTCAAAATCTTCATTGTTTTTTCTCCTCACACCTATATATAGTGTTACAATAAGAAAATCACTAGGAAATGGGCAATATAAGGCTATAAAAATGAATATGCAAAAAAACAGTATAAATACAGCTAAAAATAGCAGCAAAGAGTCCCTAACCCAGCCACAAGGCACACAAAGTGACAAAAATGTCGCGCAAGACAAAAAAGAAGCTGAATTTGGCGGCCGAAAAAATGGCCCCGAGCCCACGCGCTATGGCGATTGGGAATTAAAAGGCAAATGCGTTGATTTTTAAAGCTGCGCTTAAAGTCATCAAGACACAGAACAACTTATCATAAGCGCCTAGACAAACACCCATTTCTTTAACACAAGAAAAACAATTAATGGGGTAACAAATATTATGCCTATCACACTATATTCTGAAGAGAGTGAGAAGCATTCAACGGTCAAATAAACCCACAACGCATTTAACCCTAAGGAAAGCAAGCTTGAAGCAGAAAATTTAAACTTTGTTCTCAATTCACTTCTTATTTTCTCATTAGAAAATGTCCAATATCTATGGCCAATATAAGAAACAGAAAGAGCCAGCAAAAAGCCCAAAAAATTTGACAGCTGACCTTCTACGTTAAAAACGGCAACTAGTGTTAAGTAACAAGAAGAGTGAACCGCAGTGGCTGCTCCACCAACTCCAGCAAATTTCAAGAACTTCTCCGGTAACGGACCTCCCTTAAAATAAAAAGCCCGCATTAGAACCCGACCTTCTCCATAACTATATAAGAAGGCCTCTGCTTCACCTCAATAAAGATACGAGATAAATACTCTCCAATCACACCTAAGCTAAGCAATATCAACCCAGACATAAAAAGAAGGACGACCATTATAGAAGCATATCCAGGAACATCCCCCCCCCAGAACAACGTTCTAACAATCAAATAACCACCATATATAAAAGAAAAAATAGATACGGACGCACCTACATAAGACCACAATTTCAGAGGTATCGAAGTAAAGGACACAATACCTTCAATAGCTAATTTATAGAGCCTGAGATACCCCAAACTTGTTACGCCAGCAGATCGTTTAGGTCTAGTATAATCTACGGTTACCTGCTTGAATCCTACGGATGCAAATATACCTTTCATAAATCGCGCTCTTTCTGGATACTGCTTGATAACATCAATAACCTTCCTATCAATCAAACGAAAATCCCCGACATTATTTGGGATTTCGATATCGGCTATTTTGTCTATTAATTTATAGAAAAACGAAGACGTCAGTCGTTTAATTACACTATCACTCGTACGATCAATACGCCGAGCAAGAACAACATCAGCCCCCTCCTTCCACTTATGATACATCTCAACTATTAATTCAGGAGGGTCTTGAAAATCACAATCTATAGGTATCGCCGCGTCCCCAGATGCATAATCTAAGCCTGCCGTAATCGCTAACTCTTTACCGAAATTTCTAGATAAATCAATAATCTTGATTCTATCATTTTCTTTGCAAAGCTCCTTCAAAACAGCAAAAGTACCATCTCGACTACCATCGTTAACAAAGATATATTCATAACAGCTAGTTATCGGCTTAAGAAGCTTTTCAATAGTCGACACAAAAAGCCCTACCGTCTCTTCTTCATTATACACAGGCACAACCAAGGAAAGTTCAGGTTTTGACATATAAATCACTCCATATAAGCCCTTAGACTAGTTAATTGTTACTGGAAACGCTATAGACAGCACCCTGATTTGAACTGAATAAGAGTGTAACAGAAAAATGCTTCTTTAAGGAATCAATTGTATAAAAACGGCTTTCACTTAACCTTTCAAACCAGACAAAAATCACATTTTTTTCACTTGCACGGATCTGTGCGAACACTTTTTCTCGAGTATCAATATCAACATCGTGATAATAGGGCTTTTTTTCTCCCGCCCGCTTTACACAGCTTACTTCGCTATAAAAATAGACGAGCTCTGGGCCATTGCTGAACGCGCAAATATCTTTCTTATCATCCATCCCTCTTACAAAGGTGAGCACATTATTATTTTTCCATGACAGACCATAGCGCACCTCTTTAACGGATGAAGCATAATTATAAGTCGCTATAGCATGAAGGACACCTAAGAATAAAAGGGCAAAGAACAAGCAAATCAGCAATTTTTCATTGTTATCATAACTTTTCAGAAGGCACACCGCCTTACGTAAGCTAATAATAGAGAACATAATGACCGCTGGGTATAAAGGGGCAAAAAACCTTGCCGCACAGCATGCCGTTAACAGCGCGTACACAATGAACATCGTATAAATTACGATATAGATAGAAAGAATTACTGCTACGACATCAGGCGCTGCACTACTATTTCTGCTTAATACTTCTCTTATGATAATAAACCAAGCATATAAAAAAATGCCTCCACCAATAATTAAAGAATAGATATCCCATTCAATATCTGGAACTATAAAGCTACCAAGCTGCGTAAACGCAGCTTCAATAGAAGGTATGATTTTATCTACAGAATAAAAACGTTCACCACTAAATGTCGCATTCATTAGAAAATTTCTTAAAATCCACAACCCAACAGGTACACAAGAAATTACACCAAATATAGTAATATTAACCAATTTTAGGTTTATGGAGCTTCTTAAACATAACAGAATAACAATTACAGAGCTTATAACTAATGTAATCCCAGAATATCTTTGCAGAAACGCCAATGCACAGATGAGCCCCAACGCTATGAGTAAATAATAGTTAGCGCTCTTTATATACCTGACCAATATCGCAATAGCACTTATTGCTAATAAACAAAAAATAGGTTCTGACCATAGTTTTGTAGACACAGATATTAACGGCGAACCAAGACCAACGAGCAAACCTGCACCAAAAGAAGCAGCCGTTGATTTTGTTGCTGAATATGTAAAACAGAACGCCACTAGTGAAATAAGGCCCAGCACAATACAATGAACATATTGCATAGAGTACGGAGCGTCTCCCAACAAGCCACAAGCCCACAAAATTATTGGGAACAATGGCGGCCAATGGGTTAACGCGTCCCCCTCAAAACCGATAAAATCACCACTATTACCAAAAGACCTACCTGCCGCTATGTAATTTATAGAATCTGGCGTTATGCCTAGCCCATAAGGAGTAAGAATATACAGCAGGACAAAAGCAGGCAACGAGAACAAGACGAGACTCAACGCCAACATTAATTTAAAATTATGAGACACCTTCCTCATATTAATCACCTTATTTGCAGATAGAGAAACGCCACGGTGTTTAACATAACCATTCTCATGCACCTTGCAGACACAAGATATATACGGTAAAGACGCTACTGTTTATCCTAACAATACTAACGTTCGAAGTTGGTCACGTCTAGTTTCATAATCAATAGGCACCGTTTTCATTATAAATATAGTAATAAAAATAAAGACGCTGCCTTATTCTTTATCCGCTTTATCAGCCTTATCCGCTTTAATCTTTTTAACTTCGCCTGTTTCTGCATCAACAGTTTCTGCGTCATTCGATGGGCCGACAAGCAAGGCATCAGAAAGTAAACCTGCATTCGCGCGGATTTCGTTTTCAATTTTCATCGCAATCTCAGGATTTTCACGCAAGAAAATCTTAGAATTTTCACGTCCCTGACCTATGCGCTGCCCGTCATAAGAGAACCACGCTCCTGATTTTTCAACCAAGTTGCCTGAAACGCCCAAATCAAGTATCTCACCCATTTTGGATACGCCCTCGCCATACATAATATCAAATTCAACCTGACGGAATGGTGGCGCCATTTTGTTTTTCACAACCTTAACCCGTGTCTGGTTGCCGACAATTTCATCACGGTTTTTAATTTGACCAATACGGCGAATGTCCAAACGTACAGAAGAATAGAATTTTAATGCGTTACCGCCTGTTGTGGTTTCAGGTGAACCAAACATCACACCAATTTTCATGCGAATTTGGTTAATAAAAATAACAACTGTGCGCGAACGAGAAATTGAGCCTGTAAGCTTACGCAAAGCTTGCGACATCAAACGCGCCTGCAAGCCAACATGCGTATCCCCCATTTCGCCTTCTAATTCTGCTTTTGGTACAAGCGCCGCCACAGAGTCGACAACCAAAACATCAAGAGCGCCTGAACGCACCAATGTATCAGCAATTTCAAGCGCCTGTTCACCAGCATCAGGCTGAGAAATCAGCAGCTCATCAACATTTACGCCAAGTTTTGCTGCATATGATGGGTCGAGCGCATGTTCCGCATCAACAATCGCACATGTGCCGCCAGCTTTTTGCGCCTCTGCAATCACATGCAGCGCTAATGTTGTTTTACCAGAGCTTTCAGGGCCATAAATTTCAGTAATACGTCCGCATGGCAAGCCGCCAATGCCCAAACCAATATCAAGGCCAATTGAGCCTGTTGAAATAGATTCAACCTCCATGGGGTTTTCGCCGCCATTAAGCTTCATGATAGACCCCTTACCAAAAGCTCTTTCAATTTGTGTTAATGCTGCGTCTAAGGCTTTTTGTTTTTCTGCTGTGTTTTTTGTCATGTCATCCTGCGTTTTTAATTGTGTAACGGCCATAATCATATTCTCCTTACTAGATTGCATAGTTCGAAAGAAGAGACAATGTTATTAAGGCCTCTCGCCCAACACGTCCCCATAAATCTTTACTCATTCAACTCGTCTAACATTGCCCTATCAAAGGGTTATGTTCTTAATTTGTTCTATTTATCTAAGATAAAACAAAAAGAGAACATAGGCAAGGACAAATGTTCTCTTTTTGTCTTTTTATTTTTGTTTGACATATCGCACAACAATGCTAAATTACGGAAACAAATAAAATAAAAGGGATTTACACAATGAGTGCATTAATTATTGGGCTGGGTCTAACCGGTGCATTTACTGGCGCGGCAGTAAGCGGCGCATTAAAAGTTGCGAGTGAAGCCGGCGGCATTTTCCTTGGTATTGCGGGCGCATTGGCCGGCGAGCGCCAAAATAGTCAAAAATCACCAGCGAGCTTAAAGGCTTATTTATTAGCAGGCACACTGGGCGGCGCCGTTATTGGAACAGGCGCAGGTTATGCCATCGAAGAATATGTTACTAACGCCCCAGAAGCGCAAGAAATTAGCGTTACAGCAAAATCACAAGAAGATATTGTCAAAGCCTGCCTAGAAAGCGCAGCAAAAGGTAATAACGTGACCCTGCAAAACGATGAAAAAGGTCAAGTACAATGCGTAATAAAAACGCCTAAACCATAAGGTAAAACAGATCTTCCAAAATAAAAACGCAGCCATACATATTGGGCGGCGTCTTTTTATACTTAACTCAGCACCTCTTTAACTTTTTCCGCCAATTGTTTCAACGAAAACGGCTTAGGCAAGAAATATATGTTTTCCCCCATATGTTCTTTAAGTTTTTCTTCCGTATAGCCTGAGACAAAGATAATTTTCATTTTCGGCTTTTTCTCGCGGATTTTATTGGCAAGGGTTGGCCCATCCATATTCGGCATAATGACATCTGTCACAACCAAATCAAATGTATCAATGCCATGTTCCTCAATAACCTCAATCGCGTTTTCACCGCAATCCGCGCCAACAACTTCATAACCCTTATTATTTAGCGCACGCTCTGAAAAGTTACGCACGGCGTCTTCGTCTTCCACTAGCAAGATTTTCGCTGTGCCGGTTAAATCCATCGGCTTTGGCGCTTCAGCAGCGACTGATGTCTCAACGACCTCGGCAATATCATCGTCGTCGCTATCATCAACTTCCTGCGCGACCGGCAAGTAAATAATAAAGCTTGTCCCCTTACCGACGACGCTATCAACATCCAAAAAGCCCCCCGTTTGGCGGATAATGCCATAAACCGTCGCAAGGCCAAGCCCAGTGCCTTTACCAACATCCTTCGTCGTAAAGAACGGTTCAAAAATACGTGCCATTACATCAGGGGGTATGCCGCTGCCTGTATCAGAAATGGTGATCTTCACCCAATGACCAGGCGCCATTTCATCATCACCAATTTTAACCGCCTTACGGTTAGAAAAATGCGCCGTATCAATGGTTAAACGCCCGGCCCCATCCATAGCATCGCGTGCATTCACCGCCATGTTGATAATCACTTGCTCCATCTGCCCGCCATCAACGCGCACAAGGCCAAGACTGTCGCCATGCGTCATTTCCAATTCAACATTCGCGCCAAGCAAGCGGCGCACCAAATGTGAAACTTCGGTAAGAATATCAGTAATATCTTGCACTTTCGGGCGCAAAGTCTGTTGGCGCGAGAATGCGAGAAGCTGACGTACGAGGTTTGATGCACGGTTCGAGTTTTGCTTAATCTGCATAATGTCTTGAAAAGACGGATCGCCCGGCTTGTGACGCAAAAGCAGCAAATCACAAAAGCCAATCATTGCCGTCAGCAGATTGTTAAAGTCGTGTGCCACGCCGCCCGCCAACTGCCCCACCGCTTGCATTTTTTGCGACTGTGCAAATTGCTGCTCCAGAGACTTCTTCTCAGATGTATCAAGGAAATGCAGCACAATGTTGTCACTACCATGCAGAGATTCAAAATGGCGACCATAAACAATGGAATACACATATTTATCATCCTGCGCATCACCATTACCGGCGGCTAATTTCAACCGCACATCCTGCATAACCTCAACATTATCACAGGCACTAACCTTAGATAGGCGCTGCATCATCGCGCGGCGGTCATCTGCGTGAATAAAGGACAGAAACTCTGCACCTTTAACGCTTTGCGTGTCATATCCTGTTAATTCTGAAAACGCCTTATTACTGTCCTGAATCTTATGCTCTGGATCAATCATAATAATGCCCAGCGGTGCTTCCTCAAAGAAACGCGCGAAGCGGTCTTCTGAAAGCTTCAACGCATGGCGCATCGCACTTTCGGCAGATATATCGTGCACAACGGCGCGGGTACGTACATTCTTATCATCACTCATAACAACAGTCTGGCTGACAGATGCTTTGAATATCTTACCCGCAGGGCCTTTCAGATTAATCTCCGCGACTTGGCGGGCACCGCCGCCCGCAATAATGTCGTAAGGATGCGCATCATTTGGAACGGTTTCTAAAAATGAATGCAGCACAACGTCATTAAATAATGTGTCTAAATCAACCCCAAGCCAGCGCGCAAAGGTCGCATTGGCAAAAATAAATCGTCCTTCTTCGTTCACCGAAAAGAAACCTACTGGCGCGTTATCGGTAAAGTCGATTAGCTTTTCACGCTCTTCATCTTTGGCTTGGCGCGCATAATATTTCTGCGTTTCATCATCAATGCGCCAATGAATATACCCTGCCCAGTTTTGTACAGGCTGCGCCGTTACCAAGAACCAGTAATCTTGACCATCTAACGTTGTTTGCAAGTCGATAGAACCTTCTAAACCGCGATGCGCACTATCCGCCAAAGACGCGAAATGTGTGCGCGCCTGTTCGTTTTGGGTAAAGAGCTTAGACAAAGCATCAAGACCTGGCGCGCCATAGCCCTTGCAGAGCTTCTGGAAACGCTTATTATAATACACAGCATTATCAGAGGGGTCTGTGACAAGGCGCGCGCCGCGGCTACCTTCCAGCACGGAATCCAAGACTTTAGAATCAAAATTGTTATAAGGGTTTAAAAGCACGTATTTAACCCGCCCGACAAAAACGACCAACCCCAATACACTCACAAGCCAAATGGCAACAACCACACGTAAATCCGCTAATGCAAGTCCGCGCATTTTATAAATTTCAAAGGACAGTGCGCCGAGAAGCACAAAAAAGAATACGCTTAATACCCCCCAGACAATTAACATCAAGGATATTTTTTTCGGCTCCTTATTATCAACAATCATATGGTCAACATTACGGTGCTGACGCATGATAAAATCTTTGTGGTCTGGTGTAGTGTTCATAAAACCAACCGTATACTCTGTAATTATAATAAATGTGAAGCCAAAAATATCACGTTCATTGTATTTTTTTTATAGCCAAGCTTCAGACAATTGTTTTCATTCACACATTAATTCACAATACGCCGCGGACACTTCGATATACTGGGCGCAACACCATTCTTGCTGCAGAGCAGCACAGGGGGCGCTTGACATATTACCCCGCGCGCCTATGATGCGCAAAATTTACATTAAAATATATACGGGGTTTAAAATGGAAAATCTATTTAACAATAAAGCTGAACGCGCGCCCAAAAACACTTATGTTGTCTTCACAGAGAATCTCGTCGATAGTTTGATCGCGGCTGATAAACTCAATACCATCATGCAATCTGCAGATAATCAAGACTCGAACATCTATTTCGTTGATATGATAAATGTTGTTTATATGGAACAAGGCAGCGATGAAAGCCTTTATGCACAAAACGTGCACGGCTACACGCAAAGAGATTACAAAAAAGCCTGCCATATTTTTCAAAAACACTTAGATGATAAATACTGCTTAGAAAGCACATGCTTAACATCGAGATTTTCCGGTGGCCAGCAATACGCCCTCTTCTCAATGTTTGAAAAAGAGGACGCGGATAATGTTGTTGTGATTATGGGCGATGGCCTAGATGAAATGGTTCGCGCTGAAATCGGCATGGCGCGCAGCGGCCCAGAAGGCATGAAAAAACATGTACAGTTTGAAGTTGTCGATAACTGCGTACCGACCAACAAAACAAGCTTTAGATGTGCAAATAAAAGCTGCCCGAACCAAGCCCCCGCGACACAATGCACGCATAAATAAGCGCCCCGTAAATGAAACAATAAAAAACCGGCTCTAACAGCCGGTTTTTTTATGCCTAGCGCATAAGGCTATTTACGTTTTTTGAAAACATAGCTGATAATTTCAGCCACGGCCTTATATAGTTCAACAGGAATATCTTGTTCAATTTCAACAAGGTCATATAAAGAACGCGCTAATGGCTTATTTTCAACAATCTCAATATTATGTTCTTTGGCAATTTCACGAATAGTCAGGGCAATATTATCTGCACCTTTCGCCACAACCTTCGGCGCATCCATAGCGTCTGGGTCATATTTGAGCGCAATCGCAAAATGTGTCGGGTTAGTGATCACCACATCGGCGGAGGGCACCGCCTGCATCATACGCTGGCGTGAACGCTGTTGACGCAACTGACGTAGCTTTGCTTTCATATGAGGGTCACCCTCGCTCTGCTTATGCTCATCTTTAACTTCTTGGAAGCTCATCATCATTTTTTGCTGATGTGCATAGCGCTGATAGACAACGTCAATAATCGTCACAACCAGTAACGCAAACAGCATCCCTGACAAAACGCGCAGCGTGATGTGACGCAATTCTTCCACCGTGTCTAACATCGGCATCCCGACTAAATGGTCAACCCCTTCCATGTAAGGGGCAACCAAAATAACACCAATCGCACCGACAACGATAATTTTAAGAAGGCCTTTTAAAAACTCAATCACCGCGCGCCCTGAAAACAGGCGTTTAACGCCGCCCATAAGGCTGATTTTACTAAAATCTGGTTTAATCGCTTCGGGAGAAAACATAAAACCAATTTGCAATACAGGCGCAAGAAAAGCGAGCGCCATAAGGAATAAGAATGGCGTCGCCAGCAAGCGAATAACTTCAAATAGCGCGTCACCCAAAATATGTTTCAAACCACCAGGCGCCGTGGGAAAATCCCCCGAAATTTCAAAATACGTTTTGAACATTGCGGAAAGCTCAACCATTAAATTACCTGACATGAAGGCAATAATGACTGTTCCCCCCAGCAAAATCATCCAATTATTGACTTCGCGTGAAAGCGGCACTTGGCCTTTCTTGCGGGCATCATCCAACTTTTTCTGGGTGGGGTCCTCGGTTTTCTGGGAGTCGTCTTCTTCACTCATATCCCTAAAGTCCTTACATCAGCATGTACAGAAATTGTCGCACATCTTATATAGTCTACACATATAGAGTTTATAAACGCTGAATATCCAAGATTAAAACCAAACACCATTAACGTAAATATGCTTCCTAATAGCTCTGCCGCAAGAAGAAAACCATGCCGTTTTCAAATTCCTGCAACCAAAACATCATTGCCGCCGCAGCCGTCACGCCCAAAGTCATAAGACCTAACAATATCTGCAAGGGCAGCGCCAACATAAAGACCTGTATTTGCGGCATAATACGCGCTAACACGCCCATACCAATATACATGACCGTCCCAATAACAATCAGCGGGATAGACATTTGAATACCAATACGAAACGCAGAAGATACAACTTTAGCAATCATTTCGCCCATGGACTGTGCCTCGGGCAATTGCCCCACAGGAAAAGCCTCATAACTCTCAAAAAGCCCCATTAGCAGCAAGTGGTGCATATTCGTAACAAATAACAGCGTCACGCCCGATATAGATAAGAACGCACCGATAAGTGAACCTTGCGAAGCCATTAGCGGATTAAACAGCTGCGCATTACCAAGACCGAGCATCATCGATATAATCATGCCCGCAATATCAAGCGCCGAAGTCAATATACGTGCGATTGTCCCAATAAAAACACCGGTGACGAATTCAAAGCCGATCAGCAAAAACAATAAAAACGAACTCGGCACTGGCGTTGGCATGTAAGCCGATGTGACGGGGAATAAAACAAGCGCAAAACCAAGTGCCATATATAGGCGTACTTGCTGCGGAACAAGGCTGTCGCCCAGCCCCGGCATAATCATCAGCGCCGTACCAACGCGTACAAATGTAAGGATAAAAGCAAAGACACCCTGCGTAATAAAGCTTTGCAATTCTGACATATTCAGCCGCCCCCAATAATGCGGTCAGCGATACGCTCCATATAGGCAATCATCAACAAAGAAAAGCTTGGTAATAAAAAGAATATCGCCATGAAAATCGCAATAATTTTGGGCACGAAGACCAGCGTAATCTCTTGCACCTGCGTCAAAGCCTGCAACAGCGCAATAACCACACCAACGACCAAACCCACCAACATAATTGGTGTCGATATTTGGATAGTCAGCCATATGGCTTCGCGTATAGATTCTATAATTTCTGCCTGTTCCATGCATAAAGATTACATGAGTGTATTTTTGAAGTCATCCCGAATATCGGACTTATCCCCCAGACGCTGCAAATTACACGGCATAACATCACGCGCTATATAAAAAATAGAGAAAAACTTTAAAACACACAAAATATTATGTATAATAAACTATGGGCGCATTTTCGCCTCAAATAGTTTTGCCACCTATTTTTTGCGCATTATCTGTGCACAAGGGCTAGATGGCTGAACATAAATGTAAAACTTTATGTTAGGAGCTCTATCATGAAACCTTTCACTATGTCCCTCACTTTAGCAGTGGCCATTATTGTAACTGGTGGCTTTTCATCACAGGCATATGCGAATAGCGCGCAATATGCGCCACCTACAGCATCTGCGCCAACGACTATCAAAGGCACATTAGAGGTCGTCAACAACCCAGAAGGGGTTGACGCTTATCGGGCACAATCCGCCAAAACCATGGCGGATCAAATGCAAGATATCGCACCGGCTAGCGGCGGCGGACTTTCTCAGGAACAGATGGAAAATTGGGAATTACACCGCTTACAACGTTTCTATAATGGTGATGACGGCGTAGCCAAATAAAGTAAATGCGCCTTTATATCTAAATAGCTCTATGGCTATCGCATACTCAAAACTGGCTTTACACCTGCCCATGCATATAAAATTGCATGGGCATTTTTTTAGTGCCCTTACACATAAAAAACGCCCAAAACATCTCTGGGCGTTATTCACTTTAATGATACGGACAGCCTTAAATCGGCATTCCCCTATATCGGCATTCTCAGTATTTCTTGATATGCTGAAATCATGCGGTCACGCACTGCCGTAACCGTCTCGAGCGTCATTTCTGCGGCGGTAACAGCTTGTACAACATCCGTCAAATCGGCATCGCCCATTACGGCGCGCGCTGACATTTGCTCACCCTGATGCATCGTATCAATTGATTTTTCGGTCGCCTCACGCAGCATATCCCCAAAACTATCGCCTGAAGAAGATGCGACACTTTGCGTACCGGCAGATTTTGCCGAGTTCGAATATATATTCGCAGCTTGCGCCACATTCATTGTACCGTCTATTGGCATCATACTCTCCTTAACGTCTTACTTATATTAGTATACCATATTTCTTTAGCGTAATAAATCAATTGTGCGCATCGCCATATTACGCGATTGGTCAAACATACCAATATTCGCTTCATATGAACGCTGCGCCTCGCGCACATCCATCATTTCAACCAATGTGTTTATTTTCGGTGCGCGGACATATCCTTCTTCATTCGCCGCGGGGTGGCTGGGCATATATTTCAAATCAAATTCAGCTTCTTTTGATGTCTTAATATCATCAACCTTGACAATTTTATGGCCTAGCTCACGATCCATGACATTTTTAAACTCAACATGCTGCTTTTGATACGGCATTTCATCTGCTGTTTTCGGCAGCGTCCCCGCATTGGCAATATTCTCTGAAATAACGCGCACCCGTGTTGATTGTACGCGCATACCCTGTGATGAAATTTGCATTGTATCGTATAATTGTGACATCTTATAACCTCTTCTTTATGCATACGCCTTAAATATCCGCGTAAATGATTTCCGCATTTGAGCGTTTAGGCTTTGCTTGAACCTATCGCCGTTTTCATCATGCCAACCTGCTTCTTCATGAGGTTCAGCATCATGGTGTAATCCATCTGGACTTGGTTTGATTTAACTAGCTGTTCTTCAATATTTACGGCGTTACCCGATGGCGTCGCCTCATAAGTCGCACGTTGATCTCCTGATTTAATGTTGCCCATTTGCTCTTTCGCGGTCATATGTCCTGAATCTGATGTTTCAACGCGCATTTTATTTTGGCCGCTCACCTTAGAAAGAACACTACCAAAATCAACTTCGCTTAAATCTTTTGGGATATAGCCTGCGGTGTCCGCATTGGCGATATTCTGTGCCAAGACCTGCTGGCGCACATTCAAATATTTCATCTTTGCGCCGACGGCTTTAAATAATGCGAGATTTTCTATTGTCATTTTAACGGTCCTCGTGCCAAACTTTGTATTAAACGTATTAAACCCGCTTTTACATGTGCAGGATCCGTGCCAATGGCTGACGATGACAATGAAAACGAGCTAACACACTCAAATATAAGTAAAATACCAAAAAACCAGACAGCCATCGCATTGTCTGAGGGCATTAAAAAAGGCTATCTACCCTCGATCAAAGCGACTGGCAGGGGAATTATTGCCGAGCAAATTTTACAGCTTGCCTATGAAAACGGTATCAAAGTCAGGAAAGACAGCGCCCTTGCCGAAATGTTATACAGCTTTGAGATGGATTCCCCTATCCCATCAGAAGCCTTTACCGCCATTGCAGAGATCCTCTCTTATCTCTACCGCGCAAACGGCGAAAATGCGCCCTTTAATGCCATACTCTCCCATATGGAATTACTGAATAAAAGCAGCGATACTGACGAGTAATCCACAGCGCCACACTCACCCGATACAGAAATCGCATACTTTCACCGATAATGACGATATAATGCGACCAGATTGAGATTCTTAAACATGATTTTAAGTCAGGGAAAACGCTATGAACGCAAATGCGCAACGTCAAGACGATCAAAACTATAACCGTGAAATCGAAAGCTTTATGATGGATCGCAACCTCGCCCTTGAAGCCGCGCGCGTCACCGAAGCTGCCGCCTTAGCTGCATCACTCCTTATAGGCCGCGGCGATGAAAAAGCTGCCGATGCCGCCGCCGTAGACGCAATGCGCAGCGCATTAAACAGCTTACGCATCAGAGGGCGCGTCGTCATTGGCGAAGGTGAGCGTGACGAGGCCCCGATGCTTTATATTGGCGAAGAAGTCGGCAATGGCCGCGGCGGCCCTGAAATTGACATCGCCCTTGACCCATTAGAAGGCACCACCATCACCGCCCATGGCGGCATGAATGCCCTTGCCTGTATCGCCCTTGCCGATAAAGGCGGCTTTTTAAACGCACCTGATACCTATATGGAGAAAATCGCCGTTGGCCCTGGCGTAAACCCCAATATATTAGACCTCGACGCGCCGATTGAAGATATTTTAAAAAAACTCGCGAAAGAAAAAGATGCGCATGTCCAAGAGTTAATGGTCTGCATCCTTGACCGCCCGCGCCATCAAGAACTTATAAACAGTGTTCGCGCTGCGGGCGCACGCATTAGCCTTATCCAAGATGGTGATGTTAGCGCGATTATTGCGACAACAGACCCTGATAAAGGCATTGACCTTTATGTCGGCACCGGCGGCGCACCAGAAGGCGTTTTGGCAGCCGCAGCGCTACAATGCACAGGCGGCGCAATGCTTGGGCGTTTAGTGTTCAGAAATGATGTCGAACGCGGTCGCGCCGAACGCTGCGGCATTACTGACTTTGAGAAAACATACACATTAAATGAACTCGCCAAGCCAGATAACGTCATGTTCTGCGCCACAGGCGTAACGGACGGCGCAATGCTACAAGGCGTAAAGCGAAAATCAGGCAGCGCACGCACGCAAACCATTGTTATGCGTTCACGTTCTGGCACTGTGCGCGTCGTTGATACGCATCATAACTTTAAAAAGAAGCAAGGTTTTAAGCCGTTAGACCAATAACACAACAAGGCTTTTAACGAATAATCATAAAACAAAGAACAAACAAAGAGCACTATTTTACATATTGCTTGACAGTTTTTATTAGCACATGCTATTATCCTCGCACATAAAAAAATATGTATAGCGGGATAGACAAACATGACGATTTACAAAAGCACAAAGATTGGCCTTGCCGTTGCAAGTTTTGCCTTGGTTGCCCAATTAACAAACGGCCTTATTTCAGAAGAGCCTGTAAACGCGCCCATTAATGTGCCCACAGCGCAAACACAGCAAGTGGAAACGAACACAACATCGTCCGTATTTAATGAATGTATGGACATACGTGGCCCCCGTACATATGAAGAGCGCGGCGCAAGCGACCGCAGCGCCACAGAGCGTAAGTCACGCACAGAAATCAATGCAGAGCGCCAAGCGAAATGTGAGGCTGAACAGCAAGCATCGGTCAATGAAAACGCACAAACAGTACACATTGGTGGCGGTAACCCTTATACAGGAGGCTCTCAACAATATACGGCGCAAGGGACAGTCAAAAACGATAAATTAGTGATAGAACATATCACACCTTTCAGTGCCGCGCCAACGCAGCCTTAAACGAAATAAAAACTGACAGAATACAAAAAAGCTTGGCAATCCTTACCAAGCTTTTTTCGTCTTCTTCCCACTTTTGCTATCTTTCATTCCTTGATCGACAGCCACCCACGTCACACACGCAATCTCGTAATCTTGTAAAAAAGATTTAAATATCTATAATTAAAATAAACTCATTAAAGCAGACACATAATCGTATTTAAAAGTCTTTCTTTAGAATAAATATTCTAATGTTAAATAAAAGAGAAACACAGAAATTAATATCAGTTCCGCATTAAATAGCGCTTTGTCATCTTACTTTGAATTTGTATATTTCTCTGAAAAATTATTCATATCGTACTACCTCTTATTTGTTTTCTATTTCTTCCCTCTAGCATACCGACCGGTATGTATCTATATCTTTAGTATTGCCTATAAACAGTTAAAGAATAGTTAACATAACCTTGACATATTTTCCATAGCTTGCTACATAGATATGTAATTTTAAAATGGAGAATTAAAAATGAATAAATTTACAGTCGGCGCAATTGGCGTCCTCTTTGCTGCCGCAGCAGGGTCAAATGCAATATACACATATGGCACAGCCGATAAAGTCACATTCACAGTCACAGACAAAGAACGCATTGTAGAATCTGATGGCGAAGGCGGCACCAGCAGTAAATATCTAATTTACTCAGATAATGAAACATTTGAAAACACAGATAGTTTATGGCACCTAAAATACAATTCATCTGACCTTTACGGCAAACTGAAAGAAGGCCAAACATATGAAGCGGATGTCTATGGCTGGCGCGTAGGATGGATGAGCATGTATAGAAACATTGTTAATGCGACCCCTGTCAACACGTCACTAGATAACTGCAAAGCCAATAATAGCTGCATTTCAGGCCCGAACCAAAACTAAGCTAGCGCCCCTAAGCAAAATAATTTTTCAAAAACATGTGCATGGCTTGTTAAACGCTCTGCACATGTTTTTTTTATCGGCCTATACTGCATCTTATGAGTTTACAAGATATCACATATTTCCTTGCGGCTTTGCTGTTCGTTTTGGCGTTAATGGCAGGGCTTGCTTTGCTATTAAAGAAAATGGGCATTGCGGGCCCAGCCCTCGTTACGCCGAATAAACGCCGCCTCAAAGTCATTGAAAACCTTGCCGTAGATTCGCGGCGCCGTATAATACTCATTCAGCGCGATGATAAAGAGCACTTATTATTGCTCGGACAAAATAATGACATTGTGATTGAACAAAACATTACGCTATCGCCCGAAGATATTGACCACATAAAAAAGGATCAGGAGCGCGCAGCATGATGCAGAAGAAACAAAAATTCGTGCTGTTTGGCGTTATCGCCGCTTTATTTGGTCTGCTTTTCATTCCAAGCGAAGCTTTCGCGCAGTCTTTCACACTTGATTTTGGGCAAGAAGAAGGCAATGGATCCGTCACTGGGCGCATTATTCAAATGGTGGCTTTGCTCACTATTTTATCTTTAGCACCCTCTATTCTCATTATGATGACGTCCTTCACACGGATTATTGTCGTGCTGTCCTTCCTGCGTACCGCAATGGGTATTCAGCAAACACCGCCCAACACTGTGCTTATATCATTAGCGTTGTTTTTAACATTCTTCATTATGGCGCCAACAATGGAAGCCGCTTATAAGCAAGGCATTCAGCCGCTTATCAATGAAGAAATTGATGAAATGACCGCATTTGACCGCAGTGTTGAACCTTTTCAGGCCTTTATGCTTAAACATGTGCGCGAAAATGATTTGCGCCTTTTTGTTGAAATTGGCAACATTCAAAATGTTGAAACGCCAGAAGCGCTTCCCTTGCGCGTTGTTGTCCCTGCATTCATGATATCTGAACTCCGCCGCGCCTTTGAAATAGGCTTTATGCTGTTCTTACCATTTTTGATTATTGATATGGTGACCGCCTCGATATTAATGTCGATGGGTATGATGATGCTGCCGCCGGTGATGATATCCCTGCCGTTTAAGATTATCTTCTTCGTTCTGGTTGATGGTTGGCATTTGATTTCAAGTTCATTGGTGCGTTCATTTGAAAGCGGCGCGCCGCCTGGGCTGTGACGGGGAAAACCATGCCCCCTATCACCACAAGGTTCGCGCCATCCCCTACAGGATACTTACATATAGGCCACGCTTATTCAGCGCTCTTTACCGCCGCGCAGGGTGACATATTCATACTGCGGGTCGAAGATATTGACCAAACCCGTGCCCGCCCAGAATTTTATGATGCCATATATGAAGACCTTGCATGGCTTGGCCTAAACTGGCCGCAGCCCGTTCTAAAACAATCCGAAAACATGGCGGCTTATCGCGCAGCGCTTGATAAACTCATCGCATTAGATGTGATCTACCCTTGCAGCTGCACCCGCAAAGACATTAGCGCCATGACCAATGCGCCGCACGGTCCAGAAGGTACATTATATACAGGCACATGCCGCCATAAACGCATTTGTGATATGGATGAAGGTACGGATTACGCGCTGCGCCTTAATATTGACGCAGCCTTAAAGCATATAGACCAGCCACTTAGCTTTTATGACCACGCCGCCGGCAAACAAGACGTAAACCCGCATTTATTAGGTGATGTCGTCCTCGCCCGCAAGGAAACGCCAGCCAGTTATCATTTAAGCGTCTGTGTGGATGACCATGCACAGGGCATAAATTTAGTGACGCGCGGCGATGATTTAATCTATGCTTGTCACATTCACCGCATAATACAGGCTTTGCTTGGCCTTGATGCGCCTGAATACCACCACCACAAACTGCTTTACGACCATGAAGGTAAACGCTTTGCCAAGCGTAACCATAGCGTCACATTGCGCGATATACGCGCCAAAGGTTTCAGCCTTGTGGATGTAAAATCGATGATCAAAAATGATGATTATTTAGAAAAGCTCGGCGCTGAGGGGCTGTAAGCATCGCCCCATTACTATACGCTGCGTAGCTCATCAATTTCGTAAGCACGACCATTTTTGAGTGACGGAATTTGCCCACGGCGCAGCGCCACTTCATCAAGGTCAATTTCCGCCATTATAAAGCCCTCATCCGCTCCTGCGTCAGCAAGAATTTCGCCCCATGGGTTGATAATCAAAGAATGCCCCCATGTTTCGCGCCCGCCTTCATGTTCGCCCGTTTGCGCCGGCGCTAATATAAACACGCCATTTTCAATCGCCCGTGCACGAAGCAATACTTCCCAGTGTGCCTTGCCCGTTGGCACGGTAAATGCCGCAGGTACAGTAACAATTTCCGCGCCGCGCTGCGCTAAATCACGATAGAGATGCGGGAAGCGCACATCATAACAAATACTCAGGCCAATTTGACCAATCTCGCTATGCACTAATGCCGCGCGCGTGCCACCATCAAATGTCTTACTTTCGCGATACGCCATGCCATCTGGCGTATCGACATCAAACAAATGAATCTTATCATAGCGTGCAACCACCTTGCCTGCGGGTGATATAAGATACGATCTGTTAAGTAATTTATTTCCATCTGTTTTAATAGTGATCGAACCAAGTAAAAGCCATATAGATAACGCTGCGGCGCGTTTAATAAAATGTTCCAAAAACGGATGCCCTGCCTCTGGCAAAGCGGTTTCAAGCTTACGCATTTGCGGATGCACCATATGGCAGCTATTTTCAGGGGTAAGGATAAATTGCGCCCCCTTTTCTGCCGCCTGCGTCACATAACGGTCAATAATCTCTAAATTATCGGCAATTTCTGGACGCGCCGAGACTTGGATAAGCGCGACATTTACTTTTTCTGACATATTGTGACCATTCCATTTTACCCGCGCTAATTATTCAGCGCGACTTTTTGCCTTTTGCTCTATTTCTTTGATTTTTTCTGCGCTCGGTGCAAATGCACCTTCAACATGCGCGCCGCCCCATTTAACCATTTCGAGTATGACAGGGCGCAATGCCTCACCTTTGGCGCTCAGGCTATACATATGGCGGACAGGGTTGGTTTGATACACCGCTTTATGAATAAGCCCCGCCGCCTCAAGCTTTTTCAGACGGTCAGCGAGAATATTGGTTGAGATTTTCTCTGGCGCGCGTAAAAAATCCTGATATTGCCCCGCGCCCAAAAGCAGCATGTCGCGAATAATCAGCAGCGTCCATTTGTCACCAATAACATCTAACGTATTAGCAATCGGGCAGCGCGAACGTGCGCAGCCTTGTGTCATTTCACTATATTTCATTAAAACCCCTCATCCAGAACAGATTAAGATACAATCAAAGTGATTCTAACACATCTGTGATGTAGGGCAAAATGGGAATTTATACGTTAAGCTGCGGCGCGAAACAAAGCGTAAGCTTAAGCGAGCATATCATTAAGCTTGCCATCATAATCCAGCTCGTGTAGATCATCACAGCCGCCAATAAGCTTGTCATTAATGAATATTTGCGGAACAGATTTAGGGCCGCCTGTGCGTTCAATCATTTTTGCGCGCGCTGCATCATCCCCTGTAATATCGTAGCGGATATAATCAACGCCCTTACGATCCAACAATTTTAATGCACGGACACAGAAGGGACATGTCGTCCAATAATATATTTCGACTTTTGCGCTCATCACTCTATACTCCTTAAATACTACTCTTAATGTAAATAAACCAATTTGATTTTAAAACAATGCTAAAAACAAAACAACCCGATGTTATTATCTCTGGCGCAGGCGTTGCAGGTCTATCGCTTGCTTTGCTGCTTTCAAATGCGGGACTAAAAATTACTCTTATCGACCCAATGCATAAGCCAAACGCCAAGGCGTTAAAGCTGGGCGAAGTTAATCAAGATATTGGCACACGCACCATTGCCCTGATGAACGACACACTGGATACATTGGCACAGGCCGGCATTATGGACGACATAAAGCCCCATATGGCAGAAATGCGCGCCCTGCAAATCATTGATGCAGGCGATGTAAAAGACAAAGAAATCACCTTCACAGCCAATGAGATCAACCTACCGCGCTTTGGTGCGAATATCCCAAACGCCATATTATCCAAGGCACTCACCAGTAAGGCCGCAAAAGACAAAAACATTACGCTTTTATATGATAATGAAATCGAGAGTTTCACAGCAACGCAAACAAGCATCACAGCGCGTTTAAAAAGCAAAAAAACGCTTACCGCAGTATTATTAGTCGGCGCAGATGGGCGGAATTCGTCCATCCGCAATCTTTGCGAAATTGACACAGAGGTCAAAGATAGCGCGCAGCGCGCCTTAACCTGCATATTAGACGCCAAAAAGTTTCATAATCACACATCAACCGAGTTTCATTATGAGGGTGGCCCCTTTACAATCGTCCCACTACCTGAACGAAAAGTGTCCCTCGTCTGGGTTGAAAAACAGAGCCGCGCTGAATATTGGCTAGGCCAAGACAGCGCAGAGCAAGAAGCAGAAATCAACGCTATGGCAAAAGGCCTGCTTGGACATTTATCCCTTATCAGTAAAATTGATTCATATCCGTTAATATCACTGCAAGCAAAGCGCGTTACCGATGCCCGCATCGCGCTAATCGCCGAAGCCGCCCACGTCCTCCACCCTATGGGGGCGCAGGGACTTAACGCTTCGCTGCGTGACGTTGCTATACTGGCTGAAAAAATTATTGCTGCGGCAGGATGCGGCATAGATTTTGGCGGCGCGGTCACACTCGGCCAATATGCCGCCCAGCGCCAAAATGACGTGGCAATGCGTAATAAATTTTCATTTAGCCTTAATAAAATGGTCGCTAATGATTCTTGGTCGTTAAAGTTACTGCGCCGCTTTGGCCTTGGCACGTTAAAACAGCACAGCCATTTGCGCCACGCCATCATGCGCTACGGCCTTGCGCCGTATAAACAGCGACCTGGTTAATATGGTTAATAGCACCTTCCCCCTACTGCTTCACCGCACGCGCAATGGCGGCAACATAGACAGCCCTTGCCCCATGTGCTTTTAATGTCTTGGCACATTCATTTACCGTCGCGCCTGATGTCATCACATCATCAATCAGCAGCACCGTTTTACCTTCTAAGCGGATGCGCTTCTTTTCAGGTATGAAAAAGGCTTTTTTTACATTGTTATAACGTTCTTTAACGCCGCGCTTACCCTGCGGCGGCGTGGCCTTAACACGTTTTAATAAAAAGGGGTCATATACTTTCATATGTCGGGCGGCGATATCTTTCGCCAACAAAGCTGACTGATTATAGCGGCGCTTCATAAGCCGCGTCCAATGCAGTGGCACGGGAATAATCACATCACTGAGCGCAATCACATCACTTGCCCCGCTTTCAATCCACGGCACAAAACTGCGCGTTAAATATAAATGATCACCATGCTTATAACGCAGCACCAATTGGCGCGTTATATCATCATAAACCACCCCTGCACGCGCATTATCATATTGCGGTGGATGTTTAAGACACGGTGCGCAAACCATATCATCATCTGCGCCCATATCTGCCGAAAAAGGTACACCGCAAATTTTGCAATATGGCGCGGATATAAAATGAATATCATTCCACACAGCAGAAGAAAGCTGCCCTGTTTCATCAACCAACGTGCCCGATATTGGGCAGCGCGGCGGCACAATTAAATTTAGCATAACTTTGAGAATCATTCGCATAACACTATTCATACATCCGAAATTATCATATAGTCCATGTCAAATCGTAAAAAAACATTGCGTTTCTTACGTAAATACATTAGAGATTAATATTATAAGCAGTAAAAATTGCGATAGTATGAAGTTTGATACAAAAACCCAATTTTAGGATATTGTAGAACAACGATGAGTTCGCTCAAACAAGGACATAGCAGAGCTTCCGCCAGCGAAGATGATGCCGATATAATAAGTCGGATGTATCAGAAAACGCCCGCGCATCTTATTAGCGATGCACAAAGGGAGCAATTAAAAGACATTCCAGCGCATACAGTGCGCCGCGCATGGACGACCCTTGCACACCTCCTTCTCAATGATAATGCTTTAGTCGCCGTTATGGGCTGCGCCCATGGTCAACTGGCTTTCGCGATGTCAGTACTCAAACCTAATTTACAATTTGTCGGTATTGATAATGATAAAAACGCTATTCAATATGCACGTAAAAACTTCAAACGCCACAATATCGAATTCCGCCAAGGTGATGTCTCTACGATTAATCTTGGTCCCGAAAGCGTAGACGCGATCGTAAATAACAAAATACTCTATGAGATTTATTCTAACCACGCCTATAGCGATTTATGCGTCACCAGAGCGCTTGAACATCACTTTTCTCTTCTAAAAACTGGCGGGACAATGTTTATCCAAGACTATGTCATGCCGCCCCCTGGGCAATTTGTCTTGATGGAATTCCCAGACAAGCCAAGCCATAGCGATGATTTTGAGGAGATTACAAATGCAGATCTTCTGGAATGGTATTCAGAAAGTGCGCGCTCTCACGATGAGTATTCAGGATTCTTTTTAGAAGAACTTCCCCCGCGCTTCCCTAAAACGCGCCTGTATCGTCTGCCTTATAAATGGGCGTATGAATTTATGGTGCGTAAGCATGACCGCGCTTTGTGGAAAAAAGAACTCGACAAAGAATACGCCTTCTTCACTGAACGCGACTTCCGTAAAAATCTAAAATCACTTGGTGGGCGCGTTCTTTATACCGCCATGCAGTGGGATGATAAATATATCGCAGAAAATTTTGACGGACAGTTTAATCTTTACAACGAAGACGGGCAAAGTCTTGGCTACCCGCCAACATCACTTGCCGTTTTGGTAAAGAAGATTAATCACAAACAAAGCCTGCGCCTCAGTGAACGCCGCCGCTCTAAAAAACCAAGTGGTGATTTGCAAATATCAACAATGCGTAACAAAGATAATGGCGAGTTAATTGACATTGTTTCCCGCGCTGAGGCATCTGCAGATGTTCTACCCTACCGCTTTGATGAAGCTAATCAGGCAATTAAAATATATCTCCATGAAGGCAACCCACGCGGCCTTGCGAATGCCGTCCCGCGCGGCACGCATAATTTGGATGGTCGTTACTGGTCAGGCCACATGATTGAAGCGATCAGTGTCAAGGTCGATGACATCCCCGAAAATGCGACCGAAGACAGCGCAGCAGCAGCGGATTTCGCCGGCAACTTCTTTAATCTTAAGCCCTTTTTCGGATCAACCTTGGAAAAAGGCGCTGGCTATTACACGGACCCCAAGCATATTGATGAAAAAATTGACACCTATTATCTGCAAATCACAGAATCTGAAAATAAATGGATGGAAGCTTCAGATTTTTTAATGGATACAAGCCACTATAAAACTAGAGGGATCATCCGCGAGGTTGACGCACAGGATATTCTTAACGCCATTTCCGTTGGCCTGATCCCAACCAGCCGCCTAGAGATTCAGATACGCAATTTATTTGATAAGCATAAGGTCAAGGCAACATCATGGTGTGAAAGCCCATTACAGCTGCAAGAAAACCCAAATTTAAAAGAAACAAAAATTGATGATTTGATAAAACGCCTAAAAGATGATGCATCCATCCCTTACGAGAAATCAAAAGGCAGCGCAGGCCAAATTCAAATCGCCCATTCAATCTTCGTTGATGAAGGCCTTGCCGATTCAGGCGGCTCCGCGGGCATCAGCTCACATGAAATGGATTTCTTTTTACCAAGCAACCAAACCACAAATATCGCCGTCTGCTTGCCGCTATCAAAAAACATTAATGGCGAAGTTATGGCGGGCATCTGCACCGACTTTATGCCCGTCCCACAGCGTTATAATGGCAGCGCGATGTCCGTGAGCGTACCAAGCTTTGAAATCCCCACAGATATAAGCTCTATGGATCAAGCAAAGCAATTTGTCGCCGAAAAATTTGGCGTAGACGTGAAATATGTTAGCCCTTTGGGGCCTAGCTATTTTAAGCATATCGGCGTCACGCCGCAGCGCATTTTCCCCTTTGCCGTCTGTGAAGCTGCTGGCGGATATTCACATTTTGCTGGCGTGACAGAACATGTCATGACCAAAGGTTTATTATCGCTATGTTACTGGGATAACCACGACAGCTTTATTAAGGTTGTCGCCATGGCTTATCAGCAATTCTGTCAGGATAATGACAATAGCGTCAAATGGTCGCTTTCAAAATCATTTGCCGCTGACCATTCGCGCTCCGTTTCTGAAATGGGCGAATATATGAACCAAGGCTCAAACGCCACGCAGCATATCCCAGCGCCCGCGAACGGCTCATCAACAAGCTTAGCCGCAAGCTCTGCTGACAGCGCGAAAAATGCCGATAGCCTTGTCGCGCGTGCAAGCAGCGCCGCCCGCGCAGAGGCCATGAACGCCCCATCATCAAGCGAAGCATCCACCGCCAGTGATGACGGGAACAAAAATACAAAAACTGGCAGCCCCCTTGTCGCACCAAAGAAAAAACAATCCAAAACAAGTACAGGGCGCCCAGGTCTTCTTGCGCGGTTAAAAGGCAAATCAGACTCTATTGACCAAATCAAAAACAGCGTCAAAACGCAAGCCATGGGCTCCGCCCTTACCGGAGATGACAAACAAAGCTGCAAAGACAAGCTTGATCGCCGCTAGCCAATATGTAAGCATAGCACCCACGCTATAATGAAGGGCTGAACATGACATCACATATCTTTGATAAATCGCGCCTTCAACGCAGCCGCGACCACCGCGCGGCAAACATTGAATCTTACGACTTCCTTATTCGCCACGCCGCACAATCCATCATTGATCGACTTACGGTGATAACACTCGACTTTGATACCGTCGCCATTTATGGCGGGCGCATTGCACCTGATGACCTTGATGCGATCATCACTAAGCTTAACGCCAAAACAGTCTTTTTGCTTGACCTCTCAGAAGCTCTGCTGAAGCGCCCATGGCCTGAGCATGTCATTACCGTCCGTTCAGATAGCGAATGGCTACCTTTCTCGCATGGGCAGCTTGACGCTTTTATCGCCGTGTTTGAACATCACAGTTTAAACGACCTACCCGGCGCGTTGATACAGGCACGCTCTGCGCTGCGCCCTGATGGCATGTTTATGGTCGCAATGCCTGGGGCTGATACAATGTATGAGCTGCGCGAAGCGATGACAAAGGCTGAGATGACGCTTTATGATGGGCTCTCACCGCATATATACCCCTTTGCTGATAAACAGCAATATGGCGCTTTAATGCAGCGTGCGGGTTTCGCATTGCCGGTTGTCGATTCTGAACATTTACAAATTAGCTATAAGAATATATATGCACTATTCAAAGATCTTAAACATATGGGCGAAGGCAATTTCCTCACTGCGCGCGCCAAACGTGCCCTTAGCCGTGAATTTTATGATTTAAGCGAAAAAATATACCGCGCAGATAATGGATTCGCTAATGATGAACGTTTTGATGTAACATTTGAAATTATTCACATGATTGGCTGGTCGCCAGATAAGGCCAAACAGCAACAACCCCTAAAACCCGGTAGCGCACAGCATGATTTAGCTGATATATTATGCGCAAAGTAAAACACAATTAAGGTTCTCTTATGATAAACGTAAAACTCATTCCCGCTTTCACTGATAATTACATTTTCGCCCTCACCTTAAATGATGGGCAAATCGCGGTGATTGACCCGGGGGAAGCCGCGCCTGTATTTGCCTATTTGAAAGAAAACAACCTTGATCTGTCTTATATCATTCTCACCCACCACCATGACGACCATATTGGCGGCACAGAAGAATTACGCGCAGCCTTCCCTGACGCGCTTGTTATAGGCCATGAAAAAGACGCAAAGCGCCTGCCTCCATTAGGAGAAGCGGTAAAAGATGGCGATAAATTCACAATTGGCGACACGGATTTTGACGTTATCGAAACCGCAGGCCACACCATAGGCCACATATGTTACCATTTGCCGCAGGAACAGGTTTTATTTGTTGGCGACACATTATTTGTTATGGGTTGCGGGCGATTATTTGAAGGCAGCCCCGCGCAAATGCATGAATCTCTCACCAAGCTAAGTGCGCTTGATGATGACACACAAATTTACTGCGCACATGAATACAGCCTCGCCAATGCGGCCTTCGCGCTGCACGCCTTCCCCGATAATGAAGAAGTCAAAAGCGCGCATTTCTTTGTCGAAGCATTATGCGAAGACGGTATACCTACTGTACCAACAACGCTGAAAGCCGAGAAGCTAAGCAATCCATTTTTATTGGCAAAAGACGTTGATGAATTTGCAAAATTGCGCAGTGAAAAAGATAATTTCTAGGCACGCCCCACCATGACAATCAGAAATACGCAATTTGATGACATTTATTTCTCTGCGGAAGATGGTGTCGCGGAAACAGAATATGTTTTCATGCGCGGCAATAACCTGCCTGCCGCATGGGAAAACAAACCATACTTCACCATTTGTGAGACGGGCTTTGGCACAGGCCTAAACTTTCTTGTCACGTGGGAAGCATTTGAACAAACCGCGAGCGCTAAAAATCAGCAGTTACATTTCATCTCATTTGAAAAATATCCGCTTACGCCGAAAACAATTAAAGAAGCCCTCACCCCATGGGCGCAGCGTTTCGGCGCAAAGATAGACATGCTATGTGAACATTATCCGCTGCGTGTTTCCGGCTGGCATCGCCTAGACATTACGCCAAACATCACCCTAACTCTCGTTTTTGATGACATTAATAACGCGATCACAGGGTTAGACAGCCCGGTTGACGCATGGTTCTTAGATGGATTCGCCCCATCAAAAAATCCAGAAATGTGGCAAGACACATTATTTAACGCCATGAAACGCTGCGCCCTACAGGGAACAACAGCCGCGACCTTCACCGCCGCAGGTTTCGTCAAACGCGCCCTAGCAGACCATGGCTTTAGCGTTGAAAAACAAGCAGGATTTGGCCGCAAACGTGAAATGCTCACCGCGATTTTTGACCGCCCCACCCACAGACAGCCAGTAAAAGTAAATTCCGCGCAAAAGATAGCCATTATCGGCGGCGGTCTTGGTGGCTGCGCTGCGGCATATTACCTACAAAAATATGGGCATGACGTTGAGATTTTTGAAAAAGAGCCACATATTGCGACCAAAGCATCAGGCAATGCGCGCGGCCTTTACAATCCACGTTTTCGCAAACAATACGACCCTGAAGCTGTCTTTTATTCCAGCGGCTACGCCGCATCTTACCGCTTGTTCAAATCCCTTGGGGATGCGATTGATTTTATGCCCTGCGGCGCGTTGCATTTAATTAACAATCAACAAAAAGAAGACCGCTTTCCCGCATTGCTTAATAGCTGGAACTGGCATCAAGACCATATGGAGTGGATTGATAAATCCCGCAGCGCAGATATTTGCGGCATCCCCCTAGAGCATAATGCCCTTTACCTTGCAGATTCTGGCGTCGTATCGCCCGTGAAATTATGCCACGTCCTTAGCCAAGATGTCACCGTCCATACCGGCATTGATTACCATGACATTGACCTCACCCCCTATGACGCGCTGGTATACGCGGTCGGCGCGGCTTTTAAAAATATTCCGCTTATTAGTGAAATTGATATGCATACCGTGCGCGGACAGATTACATCGCTTGATATGCAGGGGCGTGACTTTCCCTTAAAAACAGTGCTGTGTTATGGCGGTTATATGACACCAACTTATAAAAACACGCTCACTTGCGGTTCAACATTTCAGCGCTGGCTTTATGATACCGCGCGCGCGCCGCTAGATGACGAAGAAAACCTTGAAAAGCTGAATGAAATTCTACCCAGAGAACGGCATCAGAGTTCCACCCAAATAAGCGGCGGCAGAGCCGAGCTAAGAACGGCATCACGTGACCATGTCCCTGCCATTGGAGAGCTCAACAAAAACAGCTACATTACCACCGCACACGGATCAAACGGCCTGCTTTCCAGCATAATTGGGGCGATCATACTCGCTGAGAAAATCACTTACAATCAAGTAACCGTCATGCCGCAAGCAAGCTTAGATAAACTAAAGCCTTACCGATTTAAAGCGCTATAACACCATAAAAAGCATTTAAAATTGTATTCAAAATACCTTCGCGACACATAAATCTTATGGTACAATTTATTAACTGGGGATAGGAAAGATGCAAAAAATAAAACAGTGGCTAATACAAGAAGACGGCGCATCCGCCGTAGAATATGCACTTATGAGCGCCTTAGCCGTGGTTATCTTTGGCGGGGCATTTGCCATGTTCTCTGACCTGCTGCTTGATTTTTTCACCAACTTTATTGACAATATTAATCCTTTTTAGTGCACAAATATGACCCTAAGACCGCATAGAACGCTATGATTTTGAATTATATTTCGCTATAAAGTCAAAATGGATTTCCTACAGACGACATCGTTACTGAATCTTTCGCTCAACACCACTGTGCTTTGGGCTATTCTTGTTGGCGTCTGCTTTGCCACAATAGCCTTAGTCCCACCCGCGCGCACATTGGCGATTAAGCTTGGCTATGTCGACCAACCTGGCGGACGAAAAATCCACAATGCGCCCATACCGCCCATTGGCGGCTTTGTCATTTTTTCGCTGTTCCTTATTATACACGCGCTACTATTCCAGTTCACGCCACAAATCACTAGCCTTTATGCTGCGCTGATTTTACTACTGATCACCGGTTTAATTGATGATAAAAAACCTGTGCGCGCATCCATAAAATTCCTTATCCATTTCGCCGCCGCGGCAATTATCGTCCTTGGCGGCGGTGCAGAATTAGCCAATATGGGCAATTTAATCGGTCTTGGAGAATGGAATCTAGGCTGGTTCGCCCCCTTCTTCTCAATCGCTTGCATTGTCTATCTGATTAACGCGATTAATATGATGGACGGCATTGACGGTCTTGCTGGCGGTAAAAGCCTTGTCGTGCTTGTCTGGCTCATTCTCGCCGCCACATTGCATGGTCAACATGAAACGGTACTGCATATCGGCTTACTTGCCGCCACGCTTTCTGGTTTTCTGTTTTATAATATGCGCCACCCCCTGCGTGATAAAGCCTGCATATTCCTTGGTGATACAGGGTCAATGGCGCTTGGCTTAATCATTGGCTGGTTTTGCATTCATTTGGCACAGGGCGACAATGCGTTACTAAAACCCATATCCATTGCATGGATCATCGCCCTGCCCATTATTGATGCCTTTGGCCTTTTTGCCATGCGTATATATGAAGGCCGTCACCCTTTCTCACCTGATTTACGTCACTTCCATCACCATTTTATCCATGCTGGATTCCCTGTTGGGCAATCAACCTTTATGATCCTTTCCCTTGCGAGCGCACTCGGCGCTATAGGCTTCTGTGCAACTCTGTTTAACTGGCCTGAACCATTAATGACCGTAATTTGGATTTGCCTATGGATAGGCCATGCGATATTGGTTATAAAATCAGAGCATTTTGTGCATTTTTTACAAAAAGTTTGCCATTTGGGACAGAAAAGACAACCATGAAAATTGCTTATTTAGTTACGCGCTTAGACGAATTTGGCGGCGTACAAATTCATATCAGAGACCTCACCACTTGGCTTAAGAACCAAGGCCATGAACCACTTGTCTATTCTGGCTGGCCGGGCATCATATCTGACCATATCAAGGCCATGGGCACGCCCTATTACGAAATTAAAAATATGGGCCGCCCCATAAAGCCCATCAAAGACATTAAATCCGTGCTTGAGCTTCGCCGTTACTTAAAAAAACACAAGCCCGACATATTATCTTGCCACTCATCAAAGGCGGGCATTATTGGGCGCCTTGCCGCAATAGGCTTGCCAACGCAAGTGATTTTTACGGCGCATGGCTGGGCCTTTACCGAGGGCGTATCAAAATCACAGCGTATTTTGTATAAATGGATCGAGAAATGCGCCGCACCATTTTGCAGTAAAATCATTACGGTGAGCGAATATGACCGTAATTTAGCATTAAAAAACAAGATATGCGCGCAAGATAAAATCATCGCGATTCATAACGGCATGCCTGCGCGCCCCGCCCCCGAACGCGGCCATATAAATGATAATACCACGCCCGTAAAATTGATTATGGTCGCACGCTTTTGCCCACAAAAAGACCATACAACACTGCTGCGCGCGCTAAAGAGCATTGAAGATCAAAACTGGCATTTAAGCCTTGCAGGAAATGGGGATAGCCTACCTGTGCAAGAGCTTGCCACGACCCTCGGCCTTGATGAACGCATAGATTTCCTTGGCGAGCGCGATGATGTCCCTGAGCTTTTAGAAAGCCATGACATATTCCTGCTTATTACGCATTGGGAAGGTTTTCCGCGCTCAATTATTGAAGCAATGCGCGCCAAGCTGCCGAGCATTGCAACAGATGTAGCAGGCAACAGCGAGTCTATCACCGAGAGCGTCACAGGCATCCTCACCCCGCATGAGGACGTTGCAGCAACAGCAGCAGCCATATCTACGCTTGTCCATGACAGCGCAAAACGTCTAACCATGGGCGAAAATGCTCGTCAACATTATGAAGATAAATTTACATTCCTGCATATGGCGCAAAGAAACTTGGCACTTTATAAGGAGATTAAAGGGCTATAAGTCATCTAATGCCGCACATTCACTGCGATATACGGAAGATAATATATTGAGCCTAATATTCAAGATTCTCAAGGAATGAGACTACGTTATCATATTCCATTTTAATTGAATCCAGACTATTCTGGCGATCTGATTTATTGGCAACCAACAGTTCTTCTGCGTCTTGTAAATGTTCAACCAAATGCTGTGCGCCAATCATCATGCAGCACCCCTTAAAGCCATGTGAAATTTCAACCCATTCTTTGCTTTCACCGCCGCGGCATGTGCCGTCAAGCTTACGCAGAAAATCATCACCCTGCATCTTAAACATCCGCACAAAATTACCGACTTCAACTTGACTACCAATAAAGCCTTTAATGATTTTTAAATCAACAGGCGGCGTCTTTTCGTTCTTAGTGAGCACCCCTTGATGGCGCAGAGATAGCGGCGTGTTTGAAAAATCGATCCAGGTCGAAAGCACCTCTTTTAAATGTTGTATTTCCACCGGCTTAGCAACATAAGCATCCATGCCTGCTTCAAAACATTTTTCTTCAGCGCCCTTCATGGCATCAGCAGTCATTGCCAATATAGGTATGCGTCCTTGTGTATGCTTCTCCATATCGCGAATTTCGCGCGTTGTTTCATAGCCATTTTTAAGCGGCATATGACAATCCATCAAAATCAAATCATATGCACCCGTTTTATAATCCGAGAGAACAACTTGGCCATTTTCTGCCACTTTAAAGTTGGTAATGCCAATATGTTTCAACAGGCGTACAACGTAATGCTGGTTCAAAACAACATCTTCAGCCACCAAAAGGCGTACATCTTCAGCCTTATAACGTTTTTCCACACCATCAATAGGTACAGATACACTAAAGACACTGTTAATCGCCGGCGTGACAGCATCCTTATTACTCGAAATCTGCAGCGGAATTTTGAACCAGAACAAAGAGCCTAAACCAAATGTACTACGGACGCCAATTTCCCCGCCCATCATTTGCACAAGGTCTTTGGTAATCGTCAACCCGAGGCCCGTTCCCCCAAAGCGGCGGGTAATTGTATCATCTGCCTGACGAAATTTTTCAAAAATAGCGCCTATTTTATCTTCGGATATCCCGATACCATTATCCTTAACCCCGATGCTCAATTCAACATTGCCGCCACCGATCACAGTATAATCAACTTCAATCTGCACCAAACCTGATAAGGTATCAGCGGGGCCGCCTTCAACATCATCTTGCGTATTATAAGGGTCTTTAATATATTTAATCGCGTTGCCAACAAGGTTCGTAAGAATTTGATTAAGTCGAAGGCTATCACCGCGAACAATCGGCACGCCTTCTTTCACATAGTTACAGGTCAATGACACGCCTTTTTGGCTAGCCACAGGGCGCATGGAGCTTACCAAGTTATCAATCAAATCCTTGACGTTCACATCTTTATCTTCGAGCGTGAACATGCCCGATTCAATTTTAGAAATATCTAAAATGTCGTTCACAATATCCAAGAGGTTTTGTGACGACTTATAAATAACCTTCGACATATCGAGCGTGTCATCGTCAATATCCTCGGTATCAATAATAAGCTCCGTCATCCCCATGATACTGTTCAGCGGTGTACGTAATTCGTGCGACATATTCGCCAGAAACTTACTTTTCATTCGGTTAGCAGATTCAGCGTCCTCACGCGCCTGAACGATTACATTTTCACGTTCTTCCATCTTCTTAACCATCAGATTAAAAGCATCCACCATATTGCCAAGTTCGTCTTCAGCGGTTTTTCCGACCTGAATACTAAAATCTTCCCGGTCTACAAATTGACGCGCTGCGGCTTCCAAACTGACAACAGGCCGACTAATAATAGCCTGCAGCTTATTCGCAATAAAATACACAGCCAACATAACAACAGCAAAGACAGCAAAGTTAAATAAAATATCAACCAGCAAATTGCTGTTAAATTCACCCATATCATAGGAAAGTAATAAATACCCCACGCGCTCTTCTTCTGAACGCCCTATGGGCGTAACGATGTTTATCACCTTATAGTTGCTCTGTACCGTGCCAATTTCAAAAGACCTTTTGCAATTGGGAGGAGAAGTACTGACGAAAGATTTGTTCTCATAGGTCGCAAACAGCGTGTTCGTAAGATCATATGCGCAGGCATAACGTACAGAGCTTTCAAGATCCAAGCTCTTTAATTTTTCCTTTGCGGATATCGGGTCCATAAAGTCCAATGACGACACAATACCTTGCGCCGTAAAATTCGCAATAACCCCAACGCGTTGCTTAGTTTCACTAACATTAAAAAGATAATTCCCAGTAAGGCTAATCACTAGCGCTGCAAGTAAAGTGACGAAAGTCGTCCCGACCGTAATCAGGAGCAGTTTAGAACGTATCGAAAGTTTACTAATATTGACCATGCAGCTATTAATCCTACGGAATAAACATTAACAAACATCTTATAATATTTAACTTATGTGGTATACAACGAGTTTAAAAAAACTTTACTGTTTCTTGTTTATTTCCTGTCTGCTATCTTATAGGTGGTAAAAATACATTATGCGCATCAGGTTCGGTATAAAATGAGATTGAGAAGAAACACATTTCTAGTGCTTTCTTGCATGATTGCATGTTGCTTAACATGCATCAATACTGCTCATGCCTCCGAACAACTCAACAAAGTAAAAGCCGTTTTTCTGTTTAAATTTTTTGATTACGTATCATGGCCTAACAACAATACGCAAACAGACACATTATGCACTTATGGTTCCCATCCTTTCGGACAGGACTTGCATTATATTGCAAAAATGCGCCACGCAAAAAAAACCGTTGTCATGTCTATTTCTTCATTGGATGAGATTGACAAATGCCAGATCCTATACGTCGACAAACCAATTAATCAAAAATCACTATCCAGAATTGACAATAAAAGTACCCTTATTGTCTCGAGCAATAAAGCCGCAATTAACTATGGCGGGATTATTAGCATGGAAGAGCAATACGGGCGTGTACAGCTTTATATAAACTTGAAAACAGCGCGTGAGAAGAAACTAAAAATCAGTTCGCGCCTGCTTGAAATAGCTGAAGTAATGCGCTAAACACTGAAATTTATATTCTGCTTTCCTTAAAACTTCACCGTAAAACGCCCATAAGCTGCGCGCCCATTATCTATTGGGAATGAATTTATATTCTTTCTGTTATATTCAGGAATATATATATCTTCATCCAATAAATTCTCACCATAAAATGTGATGTTCATTTCTGGCAGATCATCAGACAAAGAAAAGGCCTCATTCAAATTCACATTTAAATTCGCGCTGAACAAATGATAAGCGTCAGGCTGTTTATTGACCTCAAGCACGGATGGGTTGGTCGCGCGGATATCTTCAGGCGTGCCAAACCAGCTATCATAAAGGCCCAATGACCACGCATCGGTTTGATATGACACACCTAGCTTCGCCATTAAATTTGCCGAAAATGTGGGGTCATCAATACCTGTATCACTTTCCCCTTTCTGCCATGAGGCAGAGCCTTCTATTTGCCAGCCATCAGAAAATTCAAGCTGCGCTTCAAACTCCACGCCATGAAAGACTTGTTCACCCGTATTCGTAATCAAGACGCCCGCCCCTGACGGATTAGCGATGCGCCCAATAATATCTTCCATCCGGCTTCTATAAGCACTAAGCGCAGCATAAACACCGTTATCACCATAAAACACCTGCCCTTCAAATGTTTCAATAGTTTCTGGGCGCATATTAACGTTTCCAGTAATCACATTTGGAATTGAAAGCTCTCTCTCAATCGCCGTAGAAGAACGAAACGCCTTGCCATACATCGCTTTCACGCCAATATTACCAAAAGGATTATAGACCATCGACAAGCGCGGCGAGAAATCCGCCTTAAACGCTTCAGCATCATTCAACTGCAAGCCACCAACGAATTTAAACTGATCATTTGGCATCCACTCTAGCTGACCATACAAATTATGAAGATGCTGCTGGTAATCACGGTTAGCCACAACACCGTCTTGATGCTCGGCAAAGCCGCCCCAAGACAAAATTAAATTATCACGCAACTGTGTCTGCAACCCAATCTCCGCAATCAGCAAATCATCACGATTTTCTTCCGGTGCATCCGTGTTCTCACCGGCACGCAGACTGTTATAAGTGATGTGCGTTTCAAGTTTAGTATGGTCAAATAATTGCTGCGAATAGCCTACATCAACCATCGCGCGCCGCCCGTCGCTTGTCGATTCAGGTAGACGCGCAAAAATACCGAGAGATGTTTGACGTGCGCGGTTTACAAAAGCCGTCGCATTAAAGTTTTTATAATGCCCCTTAACAAAATAACCATAGCCCTCTTCGCGCGTAGTATATTGCCCACGGGTCGAGGTTTCATCTGTAATTGTAAATGTCTCGCCGCCAACATTCGTGCTTTTCGCAGCGCCAGAAATTGACCAATCAAGCCCAGAATATGATGCGCTGCCTTCTTGATCTTTACGTTCAAAAGAACCATATGTTGTCGAAAGCGCCGCGCAAGCATCACAGGCTGGCTTAGACACAATATTCACAACGCCCGCGTAAGCATTCGTGCCATATAAAACTGAGCCTGGACCACGAATAACCTCGATCTGTTCAATATTACTTATAGGGTAATGGGTAAATAAGCCATAATTCAAGTGACCGCCATAGCTATCGCGCAGTGGGCGACCATCAAGTAAAAATAATATTCTGTTCGGGTAATGCTGATTTGTCGCCGCGCGTAATGTCAGCGTGTTATTGGGGCTGCCTGTGCTGTTTAACACTTGTAAACTCGGAACGCGGTTAAGCACATCATGCAAATTCACCGCGCCATAACGCGCAATATCCTGCGCAGTCACAACACTCATAATGCTCGGCGCTGCTCCTAAAGATTCCGCGCGTTTTGATGCGGCGCTAACCTCAATATTCGCTAACCCTTCAATATCAAGCTTATAAAGATCTTGTATAGAAATATCCTGCGCATAAACACCGCCACTAGCAAAAACGCATGCGCTTGCCAACAAAGGTAAAAACTTATATTTCATCGCGGCTGCACCCCCTTCTTGATCCTAAAAATATAGTTACATGACACAGCATGGAAATCTATAGTTTTGTAATAAAAAGAGAAAATACCCCAAGCTATATTCATCCACGCGCAGCGCACCCATACCTATAGTTGTAGCTACGTATATCCTTGTGGGGATAACTTCTCTGTAGTCCTCACGCAAAGCTTGCTGAAACGGCTTATGCGGATTAGCCTTTTTGTAAGGATTCTTATTTATGCCGCTTCTGGGCATATTACTCGCCTATTAATCACGGTGCACTACATGGATAAAACAATCATGCCTTTGGCAAAATCATACACGAAAATTTTAATGACAGCCATTTTGCTCTCTACATCTTTAACAGGTTGTGGCGTCATGGAAAAAATTTCAAAAGCGCTCCCTCCTTTAGATAGCGCTGATACATATACTTACCCAGAAGAAGCCGATAACATTCCAGTTGATAGCTGGGCAAAGGCCCCGCAAGCAGCGCAAAACCAGATGCCTGTGCAAATGGCACCTGTACAGGGAATCCAATCGACCTCAATCGCGTCAAATATGAACGAACCACTGGGCACAGAAGAAATCCATCAACGTTTTGATGTCATGGCACAGCAAATCGCCGTGATGCGCCAAGATATGGAACGCGTTGCGCCATTATTGCAGCGCCTATCCATGATCGAAGAATCAATGCGCGAATTAAGCGTTGCGCTAAATAACGCACATACAGGCAACACGCATAATGCCCCGAGCACAAATATGCCCCAGCCTAGCACGCAGCCATATGGCGCAGCGCCATCAAATTCACCTATGGCAACTGGCACACTGCCAATGCAAGGCGCCATGCACGCAAGCCCTACGCCAATGGCAAGCTATACTCCGCCAACGCAATATAAACAACCCAGCGCCGCACCAAGGCAGGCCGCAGCCACACCGTCAACGACAAGCGTCCAAGACATTCGCTTTGGTAAATATAAAGGGCGTGATCGCATAGTTCTTGACCTGACAAAACCTGCACAGTTCCGTTACGACCTCGACAATAATGAAAAACTGCTTATCATCGACCTGCCCGACGCATCATGGGGTACGCAAATGGCGAAGAAAATCACATCATCAGGCGCTGTCGCGGCATATAACGCACAGCCTGGCCCGAATGGCGGCACACAGCTAATATTCTCACTCAAGAAAAACGCCCGCGTAACCCAAGCCCGCGCCCTGCCGCCAAACCAGCAATACGGCAACCGTATTTTCATGGATATTGAATAAAGCGTAGATGAGTACCAGAACAGCAAAAAGGCCAATTAAATAATTGGCCTTTTTATGCGTCTTATAATCATTATAAGAAAAATGGTGCGGGCGGGGGGACTTGAACCCCCACTCCCATAGGGAAACGGATTTTAAGTCCGCAGCGTCTACCGATTCCGCCACGCCCGCACATTTTATATTCTGATTGGCACGAAAAACGGTAGTACACCAATCAGAGGACACATATGTACCTCAAATAAAACGTAGCATCAAGCGTAAAAATTCAATATTCCGTATATTTATCCGCGTTTATTTTGCCAAAAACAAAAAGGCAGCATTATTAAAAGCTGCCTTTCAAGATTTTTATTGTGCCGTTAGAGAATCTGCAAAGCTTCTTACTACTTAAGCAGCATCAAGAACCCGGCTAATGTTATCCATAAGTGCGCGCCCCTTTTCACTTAAATAAAGCTCCTTACGGCGACGTTCCTGCGGAGATACTTTCAATTCAACAAGCCCATATGGGTTACCATTTTGCCTATATTTAGACAATGCACCAACAATGCGCGATACCGTAGAAAGCCCCAAATTAGTTTTTTTGGACAAAGCCGTCAAAGACATCCCTTCATCCATCGCAATTTGCGCCAAACAAATCCCATATTGCAAAGGAAATTCACCATCAATTTCACGCAGCATTTGCAGCATGTTCAAAAATGTATGGGTAGAACCATCACTATCTATGCTGGTTGCCCCATCATCTTGTTTTGATAAATCTTCCATACGCTCTACACCGCTCATAAAATATATTCCTATAGTTAAATTTTCAGCACTACTCAATATAGAGCAAATTATTTTAATAACCATAGTAACGCTTTACTGCGCGCTAATCACCTTATCCATAGGCATAGAGGCATCACAATAATGCTAGATGGCTTTGCACCCCGTCAAATTACGCTGTAAATAGCCAAAAAATCCATTTTTCGTTCGCTTTATAGTGCCATTAACATAAAAATTCTCATCATTGGAGATATATCTATACTTACCTACAGAAAGCCTTAACAAATCAGGATGCAGTGACATATTTTGTTCGTGTTGATCGTCAAATAAATAACTACCTTCCGCCAGATCAATGTTCGAAAAATCGACATTAAAGACAGCCGGTCCAGAAAACATGCAGCTGGTTAATTGCGCCGCCGTAAAATCTGTTGCTGCGAACTCAGCGAATAAAAATTGACAATCCGCAACATGCGAATAAGCAACACATGAAGCCACCATACAGCTTTGTGAAAAATCGCAGCTTTTCAACCTTGCTTCACTCAAATTGGCGCCGGTCAAATTCGCCCCCTGAAATGAAACATTATCAAAAATGCCATCATCAAATTCCGCAAATGATAAATCTTGGTAAGATAAATCAACATTAATAATGGCGATGTTATTGGCAATCGCATTAGAAATGGCTTGCTTAAACGAAGGGGCTTTGCACTGATATAATACACAGCCCGCACGGTCTATTATCCGGATAATATCCGGTGATTTTATACTACTCATTATTTTTTCCTCACACAAATTTGTTGCGTTCTTGCAACTATCAACTGAATAGAATAATTAAAATAATATGTCAAGTAATTTTATTGGATTGAAACTTTCATAAAGAAACACTAAGTTATTCAGATCAGTAATAACAAGGCCTGACATAGGACAATTTTTTTTACATGCCCCCAGAAATATTCGATAAACCATTAGAGCAAGGCATAGCCATCATTAAAAAATTTGCCAAAACCCTGCCCTTGCGCCCAGGTGTTTATCGTATGATGAATGAATATGATGATGTGCTTTATGTTGGCAAGGCCAAAGCCTTACAAAAAAGGGTGTTCAGCTACACACAGCCGCAAAGGTTAAGCGGGCGCATTCAGCGCATGGTTGCACAGACACGCAACATGGAATTTATTGAAACAGCATCCGAAGCTGAAGCATTACTTTTAGAAGCGAACCTTATAAAAAAGCTAAAGCCGAAATACAATATTTTGCTGCGTGATGATAAATCATTCCCCTATATTAAAATCACCAATACCCACGACTTTCCTTTGCTTGAAAAACATCGCGGCGTACAGGAAAAAAATATTGAATATTTTGGCCCCTTTGCCAATGCTGGGGCTGTAAACCATACGATAGCCTTTTTACAAAAAGCCTTCCTGCTACGTAATTGCAGTGACAATGTGTTTGCCAATCGCAGCCGTCCATGCTTGCAATACCATATTAAACGCTGCACCGCACCATGTGTGGGCAAAGTCAGCAAAGCAGAATATGACCTGCAAGTTAGCCATGCGCGCAGCTTCCTTAATGGTGAGAGCAAGAAAGTACTGCGTGAAATGTCGACGTTAATGCACGAGGCCAGCGCCGCTATGGCCTTTGAAAAGGCCGCTGAATATCGCGATCGTATAAAAGCCCTTAATGCGATACAGGCACATCAAGATATTAATTACGCGGGGCTCGGCAATGTCGATATTTTTGCCGCCGTGCTACATGAAAATAAATGCTGCATACAGGTCTTCTTTTTCAGAAGCGGCCAGAATTTTGGCAACAAGTCCTATTTTCCGCGTCACAGCAAAGACGCAGATATTGCCGATATACTGCCTGCCTTTATCGCGCAATTTTATTTGAACCACCCCATTCCCGAAAAAGTCATGATTAATGAAAAAATGGCTAAGGAAGAACACGAGCTGTTGCAAGAAGCGTTAAGCGTAAAAAGAAGCAAACGTACAAAAATCATCTCCCCTGAGCGCGGCGAGAAAAAACAAATTATCGCCTTCGCTGAAAAAAATGCCCTAGAAACTATTAAGCGCAAAGTCATTATGAATGAAAATGACAAATCCCATTTAGAAAAGCTTGCCAAACTTTTTCATCTGGACAGTCCGCCTGAACGCATTGAAGTCTATGATAATTCGCACACATCAGGCACAAATATGATTGGCGCGATGATCTGCGCAACTACGGAAGGCTTTGATAAAAACAGCTACCGTAAATACAATATCAGACAAAGCAGCGCATCTGATGATTTCGCCATGATGCGCGAAGTCATCTCGCGCCGGTTTAAAAACTACCACCAGCAAAGCGATGAACAAAAACAAGATAAAGATTTATGGCCTGACTTACTGCTGATTGATGGTGGCAAAGGCCAACTTAGCGCGGTAAACCAAGCTTTAGAAGAACTTGGCATTTTTGAAGATGACGTTGCTGTGGTCGCGATATCGAAAGGGCCGGATCGCAACGCAGGGCGTGAAGAATTTCACAGCGCTAAATTCCCAACATTCACCCTGCCCTACTCAGATGGTGTCATGCATTATTTACAGCGCCTACGCGATGAGTCTCATCGTTACGCCATTGGCACGCACCGTTCCAAACGCGGTAAATCTATGCAAAAATCTATCCTTGATGAAGTTGATGGTATAGGCGCGAGCCGAAAAAAAGCCCTGCTGACCTTCTTTGGGTCAGCCGACGCAGTTGCTAATGCAAACATCACTGAACTGACAAAGGTTGACGGCATATCGAAAAAAGTGGCAGAAACAATTTATAATCATTTTCACGATCAGTAAGTTTATAGGGGCTAACCATGGGCGAAACACTTTATTACGATGAATTCACTATCCCGCAAATAGGAGGACTCCATTTATGCGTCTCCGACAAAGGTATTCGCAGCCTTTATTTCATCACTAAGGACTGCACTATACGCAGAATTGAAGAAAAAATTCAAAAGCATTCCCCCAATGCAAAACTTACAAAGCACAGCACAATTACCGCCCCGTATATTGCACAAATCAAAGCAACATGGACGAATAAAAACGCCCATTTAGATGCACTTAAATATGATGCACAGGGCACGCCATTTCAAAAGAAAGTCTGGGCGGCATTATTAAATATTAAAAGCGGTGAAACCCTACAATACAATCAAATAGCAAAAGCGATAAAGCAGCCTAAAGCCATCCGCGCGGCGGCAAGCGCGATAGCGCAAAACCCCATATCATTGCTCGTCCCCTGTCACCGCGTTCTGCCCAAATCAGGCGGTGTCGGTAATTATGCAGGGGGCAGCGCAATCAAAAAAGCGCTACTCACTCACGAAAACGCTATATAATCGATGCGTTCCGGATGTAAACTTAAGATGTTGTTTAAATTATATATTTAGCGCATCAGCCATTGAGTATAGACGTCCAGCATCCTGCCCCTCTAGCCAGTGTGCAGCAAACAATGCCCCTTCTGCAAACAGCGCTCTATTCTCTGCATGGTGCGACAAACTCAGCACCTCACTATTACCAAAGAAAGAGACATCATGTGCGCCTATAACGCTCCCACCGCGACGTACCGCATAGCCAATCTCGCCGCTTTTACGCAGCGCATCACTGCCCTCACGCCCATATATAGCTTGCTGGTCATGGTTTTGCCCGCGTCCTTTTGCGGCAGAGCGCCCTAACATCAACGCCGTACCTGACGGTGCATCACGCTTTAAACGATGATGCGTTTCACTAATTTCAATATCATATTGTACATTTAAACGCGCTGCGGCCTGCTCAACTAATGCACACAGTAAATTCACCCCAAGCGACATATTCCCCGCATGAAGAATAGGTGTAACCTTCGCCGCCTGCGCCAATGCATCCATCTGTGCATCTGAAAGCCCTGTCGTCCCAGAGACAATCGCCACATTATGCGCCACCGCACACGCAGCCAAATTGACGCAGTTTTCAGGTAATGAAAAATCAATCACCAGATCAAGGCCCGTTAAAAACGAATCTAAATCGCTGTAAATCTTTGGCTGCGAATCCATATCGCTTATACGTGCAAATCCAGCCAGTAAATTCATGTCCGCATAAGTCGGATTATTACCAACAAGTAATTGCCTTAAAATTTGCCCGACACGACCATTTATTCCGCTAATTCCGATGTTCATTTTATCTACACACATAATAATTGTAATTTTATTTACAGCCAATTTAGCCCATAACTTAGAAAAAATCAAAGATTCAAATGTTATTTAGTAAAGAATATAACAAAACACACATTCATTGCGTAATAAAGTTACAAAAAATGTTTGACAACTTTTCGATAATGCGTATTATGTAGAAATCCATTAACAGTTTGTTAATAATTTACGAAGTTATTTACCAATTGGTGAGTTGAAAGTTTCAGGGATCAAGCTGCATATAAGTGACGATAGATCACAAGCAGCACATAATAAAAAACTATAGGGAGCGCCGTTAATAATAAAAATAATATAACGGCATTGGAAAGATAAGGCTTTTGTTACGCGCCACATTAAGTGCCGCAGGACAAAAGCCTTTTTCTTTGGCTAATAAGAATAAGAAAGCAAATATTCAGCCCTGCGCAATAACAAAACGCATCGCCTTATCAGCCACTAATTGAAAACGTAGCTCACCGCCCAAACCAACTTGATCTAACGCATCATGGTAAAAATTGATTATACGTGACTGCATCGCTTCGCTTGGCAACGCACTCAGGCGCAGGGCAACATTCAATGTTTCTTTTTTGAAAAAACCGTCAAGCTGCACATCCCCGATGGCCGATAAAGTAAAATCAAGCACGAAACGCGCAATCTTCTCTTCTTCTTTACCGCCATCGCCTTGCTCTGAGGGGTAATCACGCCAATGCAATGCCACCGCTGATATTTGCCCTTCTGATTGCATCGGCAGCATCACACTTTTCCAGTCTGCTGTGCTGCCTTGCTCTGGCTTACTATTAAAAACTTCTGCGCCTTTAGATGATGCTGATTTTAAAAATTTCCTCAGCGCGTCGGCTTTGCCTAATTCAGCAAGCTTATCGCTTGCCTTATCACTCAACATAGCGCCCAAATCACCACTACGCATCGCGGCGACCAAAAACAATAATGCCGCGGGCATCGCTTCAGGCCGTGCAAGGTTCGGCATCATCACACCCGTTTGCGCTGCGCCCATTTGCAGCGGCAAAATAAAGCTTTGCGCCGCAAGCCCATCAAAAAGCTTGGCAAAATCAGCATAAAAACCAGACTGAACCAAGAACGGCGAAAGCTGCTTGGCCTGCACCACATTTTCAGCGCTGCTTATTGTTGGCGGCGCCCCCGCTTGCCCCATAGCACCATCTGAAGCCTCAACAGCCTCACTCGGGGGCGTGGCGTCCTGCACCCCTTCAGCTACAGAAGCCACAGGCAAAACTACCGACAATACATCACTATATTGTATGGCATTAAACGCGCGAATATCATCATTTTCCTTTAATCCAAGCACCATCGCGCTCCGCGCAGGCCAATGCGCCCATTCAGGTTGAACAACCTTTTCTCCACGCGGCGTTTCACCAATAACTTTCACGCTCAAACGCGCCGCTTCATTATTGACCAAGCGCCCCTCATCAATCAAATGATCATCAACCACGCGCAAGCTCGACATAAACAAATTTTCTGCATGAAAAGCCATATTATGCGCATGATCCGGCTTTTCGACTATAATTATTTCAGGTGATGATTGGCTATTCCCAGCCGCCACGTTTATACGCTCCACCGCGCCACCATCGGACAAAACTGGTTTTAGCAACATAGCGCCACTTACGACCGGCGCGACATGACCGAGACGCCCGACCAGAGGCAGACGCGTTTGCACAGCCGCCGCAGACGCCGCATCAACGGCAATTTTTACATTTGTCGCCACCATATCAATACGCATATTACTAAGCGCTTCACTTTGCGTAACGCCACGCAGCAGCGCCGGCATTTCCGTATCCGCCCGGCCACTATGCGCCGCGTCATTATAATCTTTGACGACAGGCTGCATAATAGCTTGCGCCGCCATGGCAAAGCGAGGGGCATCGGCAGCCTGTCGGGGCAAAGTCACATCCCCTCCTCCCGCCACATCAACGAGCGGCAAATGCAGTGTGGAGCCTTGCGTAATGTGAGCTGGCAGAGCGCTTTGCATGGCCACTTTCGGCACAATGAGCTGGGTAGATGGGTGATCCAAATCAACCGTAAAGCGGCGCAAAACAGATGTTATGGGCACTGTACTTTTGGGAATAACCGCGCGCAGCGCGTCTATCTTGGCTTCTAAATCTTGTAAAGTGGCAATGCGCTCGGCATATTTTTGTTCTGGCGTTATCGGTGACGGCGCAGTAACATCGCCCGCAGAAACAGCAGGTACAATAGGCTGGCTGGTTGGCTGCTGCGCAGCGTTGAACCTGCCGCCCTCAACCTTTACAAAAATAAATAAATCTTCAATATCGCTATTTTCGGCGCTGCTTGGGGCGCTATTCAGCGGCGCATTTAACAATAATAGCTTATCACCCGCCTTAAAGTCTTTAGCTTGTTCGCGTTGATCTTTGGGGATAGTAACGTCATAAACGTTATTTTTATACGCAAGGGTGATTTTGCCACTTTCATTTTTTTCAACAACGCGCATTTCCAAAGCAGCAGATTGCGCAATCGCATTCATTTTCCCTGCAATGGAACCTAAAAGATTTTTTAAACTAGATGAAAGCGCATCACGGCCAAGGTCAAAACGCACATCGGATAATGTATAATCACCCTTATGTGCTGTATGACCCTGCCGCATAGATTGCAATAGATTTTCGAGGCGCATATCAGACATAGTTTAAGTATATCATGGCTTTAGGGTCACACGTCATTAATATTTTTCATTCTATTCTATTTACACGCTTAGATCGATTACAAATCCTATTCGAGTATGATCCCCACAAAAGATCATTGACATAATGTGACAGCATAGCTATGCTCCATGCATGCAATTATACATATAGGGTTAAAGGTAAAAAATGGAAAATAACATCATTCAGACAGTAAAACAAAACTGGTTTTTTGCAGGTATGCTCACCATGTTAGCCGCTTTGGATACAGCGGGTTTTATTGGAGTGCAGGTGGAAAAAAATTCTGATGCACAGCTTAACGAAAGAAATGCTTATAAACAGATACTTAGCGATATAAGCAGCCAATATGGTGACAATAAGAGATTAACAAGCTTAATAAAAAATACGCATCAAGCAACGCGCATATGCATAGATGCGACCGAAAACGATGAGCGCTACTCCAACTGGCTTGATAATTGCGCAGAAATAAGACAATCATTTCTACAGCCTATTGCAGATGGCGATATTAAACTTTCTTTATCAGATGAACTCCCTGCATTCAGTGTAGTACAGGTATTCAAAGACTCTGTCATTCTACACGCAAACTTGCCCCAAAGCACACAGTCATTAGCGCTGAGAAAAACTTTTGAATATATGGCTGGACAAAAACAAGATGGCCTCCCATATGGCAATGGCGAAACCTTTACTATCGCTGAAGGGGAAGTTAGCTATTATAAAGGCAGAAGAAGAGCGCCACATATCTTGATCCCTTCAAGCTAAGGGTGCAAGATCAGGCATTACAAACACAATACTAAACATAGATGCAGGGCGGTGCCTACTGCCCTGCAGCCGCCATTTTCTTACGCTCCTCAGCCATGTCACGCATAGTTTGGCGCGCAATTTTTTCAACGTCCATTGCGGCTTCTGCCCCTGGTGAACGGATCAAGATAGGAGTCTGTGAGCGTATACAGTCTTTAACGCGCGAATCGTTATGTACGATCCCTGCCAAAGGCGGCTTAATACGCAAGAAATTCTCGCATGCGCGCAATAATGTTTTATAGGTCTTTTCTCCATCCATCGCGCCTTGCACCATGTTCACAACAACACTGACGTATTTTGACATGCCCGCCGCACTACCAAGCTTAATGAAGGCGTAAGCATCGGTAAGCGATGTCGGCTCATCAGTTGAAATCAACAATGTACGCGTCGCCATAGAAGACAGCATACGCACAGTGCGGTCAACGCCCGCGCCTAAGTCAATCAATACAACGTCATATTTACTTGCCACATCCAAAAGCTGATCACGCAAAAGTGCCAAACGCTGCGAAGGAAGCGCTGAAAGCGAAGCTTGACCAGAGCGCCCTGCAATAATATCAAAGCCGCCCTCTTCATATGGCTGAATAACTTTGCTCATGCTCAAACGACCGCGAATCACATCATTCAAATCGCGCTTAGGCATTAACCCAAGTTGCACATCAACATTCGCAAGGCCAAGGTCACCATCAAACAACAAGACTTTATGCCCCATTTGCGCATAAGTATGTGCCAAGGTTATTGAAAACCAAGTCTTACCAACGCCGCCTTTACCGCTGGCAACAGCAATAATATTTTTACCGCGGCGGAATATCGGTTTCCCGTTTTTCTCGCTTGGTGTTTTTGATGTTACGGATGTATCACTCATGACCCAATTCCTGACTACTTCTTCGCATTAAAGTTTACCTTTTTACCTAACACCTGTGAAGGCATTAAAATTTTACTCACCTTTTTCGGGCTTAAACCTTGCAACCCATCTGCCACTTGCGGCGTGTCACTCATCTCTGCAAAACTTAGGCCACCTTCATGTGCCGCGTTAAGCAGACCGCCCAAACGGCGTGCCACGTCAAGACGCGTTGTCACCATACGGCGCACCCCCATTGTTGAGAATATGCGCGCAATTTCACCGCTTTCATTCGCATCCCCCCCTGCGCCCATCACCAATATAGGTTCTATATCAGCCGCAGCAGCCAGCAATGCTAATGTTTTCATGTCATCTTTATCAAAAGGATTCGCGCCACCTGTATCAATAATGATTTGGTCCAGCCCTTTTGATTGGTCAATCGACTTGGCAAGCGCCGCTGGCGAAGTTGCCTTAATCAGCGGCACTTTCAAAATGCGCGTAAATGCCTGAAGCTGCTCAATCCCGCCTGCACGCAAAGTATCAGTGGTAATAACTGCCGCGCTTAAATTATTCATCACTGCGCGCGCGGCTAATTTTGCCGATGTAAGTGTTTTACCAACGCCTGGGGCGCCAACTAACATAATCGGTTTTTTCAACGGACGTGCCTGAATAGGTTTAAACGTAAATAAATGTTCAATCGCACTGCTCAGTGCCAAATATGGGTCATTCATCCCCAGTACGGTCGCGCAAGATATAACCTGATCTGTAACCTCTTCGGGGACAGAGTGACGCAACATCACTTCGGTTAATTCTTCAACGACTGCCGATTCATCATCGTCATCATCATGCTGTAACCAAGAATCCGCCGCAGCAACGCCATCACCGCCGATTTCAAAAGCGGGGCTTCTTTCATCAATGTTTAATTCGTTCAACATAGCGCGTTCTTCTGTTCCGTAGTTATCATCCATAGGCGAGACATATTCGGGTTCTGATGCACCTGCACCAACACTCATACGTTCAGGCTCAATAGCCGCAGTCACACGAACTGACTTACCGCCATCCTCTTCACGAGTGGCAATAATAATAGCGTCTTCACCTAGTGCATCGCGCACCATTTTCATCGCTTCTGTCATATTATTCGCGTAGAACGACTTGAGCCGCATGGATAGGTAATTCTCTTTATTTGCGGGCGAACCTATAGAAAGCCAACCCTAGTTACAGTATATATTTTCTAGAATCACTATTCTACAAGATAAACGTAAACAAACCCTATGTGAATCCCTAATGTGGATTATTTTTTAAAAATGCGTGATTTTAAGCCGTGCTTTTGGCGATACCGCGCACAGGCGCGACCAATTTCCATATCAAAATGCGCAACAATCTTATCTTCAGCATTTGTGATTCTGTTATCGAGCACTGCTTTGACGCTCATATACAGACTATTAAACAGCGCCATAATATCGTCATTTACAGCATCCATACCCTGAATAATATCAAGCACATCTGCACATATTGCTGTAATTGACTTATAGCCAAACATTTGCCCATTGGCCTTTAAATCAAGGACACATACGCGCATTTCTTCTTCGCTGACACCTTGTCCCAATTCGTAGGCCGCCAAAATACGCTTCATATCAACCAGCGTTGTCTCAGCAATTTGTTCAAATAGTTTAGGGCTACCTGAGCACGCATCTAAACGCTGCTGTGCACGCGCTATGCCCGCTGGTGAAAAACCACCCATACCGACTTTTTTCTTTAATTGATTAACGACCTGAAAGACGCGGCTTTTTTTCTTCATTATCTCTATGCCTGCTCATTTATATGCATATGCTTAAATATCTACTGACCAATTATCTTCTTCGCCCACATCATCCAAATCATCGCTGCGGCGTTTAGGCCCTTCATAAGTGCCGCGTACAGACCGTCTGCGGCGATCAGGGCCAAAATAATGCGCTGCTTCCACAAAAGACTTTGGGCGCTCAATAATCGAAGACAATCGGGCCGCAAGCGATTCTGCGGTAAAGGGCTTCACTAAAAACTCATTCACCCCCGCATCACGCGCTTTTTTCACATATTCTTCAGACGCGTAGCCCGTAATCATAATAATCGGCACAGTACGCGTAAAAGAGGCTTTATCTTGGCGAATTTTTTCAACCAAACCAAGCCCTGTCCCTGGTGACATTTGCCAATCGCACATAACAACATCAGGCTTATACAGCTTATATAATTCATAAGCCGAATGCCCATCACTAGCCTTGTATATCGTTGATATACCCAAGCTGTTCAACGCATAACCAATCAGCTCTTGCATCATATGTATGTCTTCAGCGAGCAAGACGCTGACACTTCTGAGATCATAGCTCATCACTTCGCTCCCCTAGCCTGTTTTGCTGCAACGCAACCGCAGCTTGCCGATATTGCAAGCTCATATAAAAGATAACAACTTATAGTTTACTTTGCAAAAAATCTTTTTCTACACAACATAAATACGCCGCAAACATAGCCTATCGTTAAAAAGAAAAGAGCTTATATCTGACCAACTGTTTTGATTTTTGCGCGCGGATGAATTTCATTTTGTGACACCACTACAGTGTGCGGCCTAAAGCGCTCAACAACAGAGCGTACAAACGGACGAATGCCTGGTGACGTTAACATTACCGGCATTTCACCCTGCGCATTCATCGAGTCAAAGGTTTCACGCACCGCATTAATAAAGTCCTGCATGCGCGTTGGCGCCATGGCAAGCTGCACTTCATCACCGTCACCAACCAGAGATTCAGAAAAAGCTTGCTCCCATACAGGCGAAAGCGAGATAAGTGGCAAGTACCCATTAGGCCCTGTATTTTTATCGCATATGTGGCGCGACAAACGTGAACGCACATGTTCTGTAATCATCGACACATTACGCGTAATGGCCGAAGCCTCAGCAACGCCTTCTAAAATGGTCGCCATGTCACGTATAGAGACGCGCTCGGAAACCAAGTTCTGCAATATGCGTTGCAAAGCCCCGACAGAAATTTGCGCCGGAATAACATCTGCGACCAATTTTTGATACTGCTCTGGCATTTCATCAAGCAGTTTCTGTGTTTCCGCATAGGACAGCAAATCAGACATATTATCGCGGACAATCTCGGTAATATGCGTTGATACAACCGTCGCCGCGTCAACAACCGTATAGCCTTTAAAATGCGCTTCTTCTTGATTTTTTTCATCAATCCACATTGCAGGCAAACCAAATGTCGGCTCTACGGTACTTTCGCCCGGCAAACTGATCGGGTCGCCAGTGGGGTCCATAATCATAAACATATTCGGACGCACTTCACCGCGCCCCGCTTCTACTTCTTTAATCCGCACAACATAGGCATTGCTTGGCAGTTGCAAATTATCTTGGATACGTACAGAGGGTAAAATATAGCCCATATCCTCTGCGAATTGGCGGCGCAATCCTTTGATTTGATCCGATAATTTATTCTCACCCTGCACCAGTGATAATAAATTATAGCCAAGCTCGATACGGATAATATCCATTGCAAGCGTTTGTGAAATTGGCTCTTCCTTAACAACAGGGCCGCCCTCACGCTGCTCTCCCGATTCAAGCGCCTGCAATGCCATCTGTCGCCCTTCTTCGGTGCGGTTATTTTTAAAAGCAAAATAAGCAAGCGTCCCTGTCGCGCCTGACAAAATAAAGAACGGTACAAAGGGAATCCCTGGCGATATTGCCAGAACAAATAACATAAAGGCACTCATCGCAATCGCTTTAGGGTAACGCGCAAATTGTGCCAATAAAACTTTATCGGCGGTGCCATCAACACCCGCCTTGGACACAAGCAAACCAGCAGAAACAGAAACCATCAATGCCGGCACCTGCGAAACCAGACCATCACCGATAGTCAGCAATGTGTATGTAGCCGCCGCTTCACCAAGCGATAAACCCTGCATACCCGCACCAATAATAATGCCGCCAAGCACGTTCACAACCGTAATAAGCAAGCCAGCAATCGCGTCACCGCGCACAAATTTCGCCGCACCATCCATCGCCCCAAAAAACGAGCTTTCTTGTTCAAGCTCTTTACGGCGCAGTTTTGCTTCTTCCTCGGTAAGTAAACCTGCTGACAAATCAGAATCAATTGCCATTTGTTTACCGGGCATCGCATCCAATGTGAAACGTGCTGCGACCTCAGCGATACGCCCAGAACCCTTTGTAATAACAACAAAGTTCACGATAATCAAAATCGCAAATACAATACCGCCGACAACATAATTATCTTGAATAATAAAACTACCGAAAGCCTCAATCACCTGCCCAGCAGCAGCGCCCCCCTCATGCCCATGAGAAAGAATAAGACGCGTTGAGGCAACATTTAACCCCAAGCGTAAAGATGTCACAACCAACAAGATAGTAGGAAAGGATGAAAGCTCTAACGGGCGGTGCAGAAACATCACTGTCATCATAATCAAAACAGAAAATGTAACAGATAAAGACAGCCCCAAATCAAGTGCAAAAGGAGGCATTGGCACAAGCATAAAGGACAAAATAATCAACATGCCCAAAGCAAAGGCCACGTCACTTCTTATAACGCCGCCTAAAATGCTAGAGACTTGCCCTTGCTGAGTATTATTTGATGCAGGAGGATTTGCCATTAACCGTCATTTATATCAATATGCATTAAACCGCGATTGCGATATACCAACCAGACAGATTGGCACATTACTATAATAGCTGTAAGACGCGGTAGACGCAAATGAGATCGCGCTTTTATCGCCACAAATCTGAAAACAAAGCAAAACAGGATAAAACCATTACGCCGCGCCATCATTAGCGTAGAGAAATAAAGAAAAACAGAGGGGAAGCACCTAAACGGCAGGAATATTCACGCCATCATCACGATATTGGTTCAGCTTATTACGCAATGTACGAATAGAGATACCAAGGATTTTCGCAGCGTGCGTACGGTTACCGAGGCAATGATCTAACGTATCAAGGATCATATCACGTTCAACGTCAGAAATTTTGCGCCCTACAAGATTCGCCACCGCCCCAGGGTTCTTCACACCATCTTCACCATAAGGTGACGCTGCAGGCGCTGCTTGAGTTTCTTCTGTTACAGGCGCCGCTTGATCCACGCCATAGCTTGACACACCATTCGGGTTTGGTGCGTTTGATGCGCCTTGCCCTGCGCCAACACCTGTTGTAAAGCCACTATCTTGCAGCATCACTGCTTCTGGTTCAATTTCTTCCTGTATGGACATCAAAACGCCACGGCACATTGTGTTTTCAAGTTCGCGTATATTGCCGCGCCACGGATATTGAATCAATTTCTGCGCCGTATCATCCGAAATGCGCTTTTTCGCCACCCCATTGTCTTGAGCGAATTTATCGGCAAAGAACTGCGCGAGCTTCACAATATCTTCTTGGCGCTCACGCAAAGGCGGCAAATCAAGCGCCACAACATTAAGGCGGAAATATAAATCCTCACGAAACTCACCTTTTTGAACGGAATCTTCCAAATTACGGTTTGATGTTGCGACAATACGCACATCAACCTTAACATTGCCACTACCGCCAACGCGCGTGATTTCTTTTTCTTGAATCGCACGCAAGAACTTCGCCTGAAGCTGAGGGTGCATTTCGGACACCTCATCGAGCAGCAAAGTACCGCCATGTGCTTCTTCAAATTTGCCTATGCGGCGTGCAGCCGCGCCTGTGAACGCACCTTTTTCATGACCAAAAAGCTCTGATTCCAAAAGATTTTCAGGAATGGCCGCACAGTTAATCGCGATAAATGGCCCATCTTTGCGTTTGGATGTCTTGTGAATATAATTCGACATTACCTCTTTACCCGTACCAGATTCGCCGCGAATAAGCACCGTTGCATCAGATGGCGCAATACGCTCAACTATTTTCAGCAGCGCCTGCATTGATGGCGCCCCTGCAATCATCGTGTTACTTTCTTCGGTAACAGCTTCTAATACAGCTGCGATCATATCCGCGTCAGGCGGCAAAGGTACATATTCTTTCGCGCCATCACGAATAGCTTTAACCGCTGTAGCGGCATCAGAACCTATACCGCAGGCAATAACAGGTACATTAATGCGCTCTTTTTCAAGGTTTATGATAAACGCACCTATCGGCTGCTTAACATCAACCATAGCCAAATCAGCGCCCTTACCGTTACGTAAAGCACCAATGGCCTCTTCTGTATCTTCGCAATGCACGACTTTCGCACCGCGACGCAATGCAATCTTACCTGCTTCAGATATATGTCCTTCTAAATGACCGACGATCATCAAACGCATTTATTAAGTCTCCTAGCTACTTTTATAAATATAGCTTAATCAAAATACTGAATTTTTTCAGATGGGGGAAGTAAACTGTTTAAGATATGCTCAAGGCGGCGCGGGCTTTCTTGCTTACCCATAGAGACCAGCGCCGTATGAATAAGCGCGCGATTAAGTGCTTCTTCCTGCGAGTTGCGCTCTAACTTTGCAGCCATCGGCGTTAATATGACTGTACCCAACACCGCGCCATAAAATGTTGTCAGCAAAGCGACCGCCATTGCAGGGCCAATTGCGGAAGGGTCATCAAGCTGCGCAAGCATTTGCACAAGACCAACCAAAGTACCAATCAGCCCCATTCCAGGCGCAATTTCTGCGGCACGGCGAACAATACCTGCTGAGCGCTGATGACGCTCAACTAAGGCACCAATTTCTTGGCTCATAATTAGATCTATATCAGGGGCAGAGTAACCATCAACCAAATACTGAACAACCCGCGAAAGGTCAGGGTCTTTTTTAACGTCCCCTTCAATACGTGAAAGCACTAATGGGCCATGTTTTCTGACCAATACAGCCATTTCAACCAATTGCCGCGCCATAATTGAAGGCACTTGCAAGCGACGAAACATTGCGCGCGAAATGACTTTCCACGCCCGCGCCAATTCTTCACCCGTATAAGAAATACTTGTCACGGCAATTGTACCACAAACAACAATCATTACCGCAGGAACATTAAAAAATTGCGCATTGCCTGAACCAAAGACAATTGCCGCCAAAATAAGGCCGATAGCGAACAACAAACCAAGAATAGTCGCAAAATCAATCACCAAGACAGGTTTATGGATACGAATACCCGACACATCCATTTGCGGTGATGCGTTTACGTTTACTTTATTTTCTGTACCCTGAGAAGTATCACTCATATATGCTTACTATTCTAACGACCACTACATTGAAAATGGTTATATTGGTTAGCCTTTATCTATCAGATTTAACAATCTCAGTCATTGTAATGCCGAGCTTATCTTCAACAACAACAACCTCACCACGCGCAACCAAACGGTTATTAACGTAGATATCAATCGCTTCGCCAACTTTACGATCAAGGTCAACAACCGCGCCGCGACCAAGTTTCAACAATTGCGAAACTTGCATTGTCGAACGGCCAAGCACGGCCGAAATTTGCACAGGAATATCATAAATAGCCGCAACATCACCAGCCATTGCCTCACCTATTGCATATTCTTTCTGTGGCCCCTCATCTAAAAGTTCACCGGCCATTTCATCAAGGTTTAACGCATCCGCAACAGTCATACCACTATCATCATCACTAGCGTCAGCTGCTGCATTCGCATCATCACCCATGATATCGTCTATGCTGTCTTGGTTTATGCCGTCTTCGTCACTCATGATTCATTCTCTCCATCTTCTGCACTTTGATTTTGATCGTTTAGGCCACTTCTGGCAAGCGTCTTTATTAATATATCTGCAATCTTTTCACCCGTGACTTCAGGGGAGCGAATTGCACCGCCATCTTTCCACTTCATTTTAACCCCGCCTGCGGTTAGGCTTTCATCAGCTTCGCAAATTAAATATTCTGGGCGCGGGCTCATCAATTCCATCCGCGCTTCAATATCATCCTTATCTTCAGGGCGCACATAAACCGTAATTTCACTCACCCCTTCGTTTTGACGGAATGCGTTACGTATAACCTCTTCAGCTTCATCTTGGCCAAATTGCTCCGCCAAAGTTGGAAAGGCTTGCCGAAACATTACAAGACACAAGCTTATAACTTCACGTTCAAATCGTTCCGCACGGGCGGTCTCTTCACGAAACAGTTCTGCATAATTAGCGCCGATTGTTTGCAATTGCTGCGCTATATATTGCTCTCTTGATGCGGCGGCTTCTTCTAAAGCCTGTTTATGCCCCTCATCAAAACCTTGCTGCCTTGCTGCGGCGAGTTCCTCTTCGCTAAAACTTGGCGGCGGCGGCTCAAGCTCTTCTTCTTCCTCTTCAGGCGGGTCAAAGGAGTGCAAATCAAACATAAATTTCTTTGAGTCTGACATGCTTATAGCTTTTTTTTCTTCACTATCGTCTTTTCCTGAATTCATATGTTCAGATCTCATTCCTTCAGATCCACTAGTAAATCATTTCATCTTCTTCGCTGCCCGTAGATATAATAATCTCGCCGCGTGATTCAAGGTCTTTGGCTACATTCACGATATATTGCTGCGCCTCTTCTACATCCTTAAGACGCACAGGCCCCATAGCAGCCATATCTTCTTTCATAATTTTCGCCGCGCGCTCTGACATGTTCGAGAAGAACAAATCCTTAACACTGTCTGTCGCACCCTTAAGTGCTGTTGGCAACTTATCTTTATCCACCGCACGAATAACCGTCTGCACCGATGTCGCATCCATTTTATAAAGGTCTTCAAAGGTGAACATAAGCGACCTAATTTTCTCCGCTGATTCTGGGTTATTTTCTTCCAAGGCCTCCATGAACTTCGTTTCAACAACACGCTCAAGGTTATTAAAGATATCCGCCATCATTTCATGCGAATCGCGGCGCGCTGTGCGGGCAAGATTCGACATAAATTCGGTGCGCAAGGTTCTTTCAACGTCATCTAAGACATCCTTTTGTACGGCCTCCATACGCAGCATTCTATTCACAACTTCAAGCGCGAAACCATCAGGCAAAAGTCCCAACACCGCCGCTGCATGCTCAGTTGAAATTTTAGACAAAACAACAGCCACAGTTTGCGGATATTCCTTTTGCAAAAAGCTCGCCAATATTTCTTCGTTCACATTGCCAAGCTTTTCCCACATCGTACGGCCAGCCGGCCCACGTATTTCTTCCATGATACGGTCAACTTTATCTGACCCCATTACGCGCGCCAACAGGCGCTCTGTACTATCTAGCGTGCCAACAAGAGAGCTTGTCGAACTCATTTGCTCCGCAAAATCAACAAAAAGACGTTCAACAATACTTGAGTTAACTTTACCTAAATTCGCCATGGTTTGAGAAATCTCCAAGATCTCCTCATCATCCATTAATTCAAACACACGGGAGCTATAGTCTTCGCCAAGTGACAAAAGTAAAATTGCCGCCTTCTCAGCCCCTGTTAGTGTTCTATAATCTTCGCGTTTACGCATCGTCGCTTTCCAAATACCTTAAAATTACCATTTATTCATTTGCGTATAAAATATACGCCTATTCTTGCCCCATCCAGCCGCGAATGACCGACACGGCCTCATTCGGATATTGATCAATAATATCTTCAACCTTCTTGACAGATGACGCTTTCACCTGACCAGAGACTTTATCCATACTAATCATCGGCGAATCTTCATCATCGTCTTCTTCACCATCCATAGTTAACTGTGCGCCACCCGTTGCGAGTTGGGCCGCCATCGCGCCATCTGGTGAGCCTAGCATTTGCTGCCCCGCTGCCGCATTCCCTAAAAGCTCATTTTCAATAGCCATCGCCTCGTCACTCAGATCATCTGAAGAGCTTGCGCTGATTAAACGCCCTATCATTGGCTGCAAAACAAGAAGCACAACCAAAATAATCATTACAGCAACGGTTAACACCTCTGCCGTGTCCAAAAGGTCATCTTTCGCAAAACCTAGAATTGTCTCTGCCTCAGCCAAGTCTTCAACTTCGATTTCCGCAAACTGCATATTGATAACTTCAAGCGTATCGCCGCGACTTTCATCAAAACCGACCGCAGAGCGCACCAAAGCATAAATTTGGTCTAGCTGCTGCTGATTACGCGGCGAATATGTCCTTTCGCCACCTTCACCTGTAACGTAAGAACCATCAACCAATACAGCTATGGATAGCTTACTTACTTCACCAACTTCGCTGACCGTGTTCCGGATAGTTTTAGAAATTTCGTAATTCGTTGTCTCCTCAAGGCGAGATCCCTCTTGCGTCGGCGCACTATCACCAAGCAAATCGCCACCGATTGCTGGCAAGTTATTTTCAACCGAGACGCCTTGGCTCGCAGGCTCGCGCTCGCGCTCGCTCTCCTCAACGACTTGCGTTGAACGCACGACCTGACCTTCTGGATCATATAGTTCTTGATTAGTGCTTACCCGATCAAACTTCAAATCGACTGTTACATTTGCCCGCACCTTGTTGTAACCGACAACATTTCCGACTAAATTTTCAATATTATGCTGGACGCGACGCTCATAACTACGGCGCATTTCTTCCCCGCGCTGCGTATTCATTACATCATCATCTTCACCGCCGCGCGCAAGCAAGTTACCGTCACTATCAACCATGGAAACATCTGATGCTTTCAGCTGAGGCACAGCTGAAGCGACCAAAGACTGGATAGAAACAACCTGTTCGCGGGAAAGTGAGCTGCCATTCACCAAATCAAGAAAAACACTTGCAGAAGCCGGCAGACTTTCACGGCTAAACAACTCCCGCTTCGGCAATACCAAATGTACGCGGGCGCTGCGCACCTGCGAAAGGGACACAATTGTCCGCGACAATTCACCTTCTAAAGCGCGTACCTGGTTTACATTTTGCACGAAATTCGTTGTGCCAAAGCCTGACTGCTTATCAAAAATCTCATAGCCGAGGGAACCACCATTTGGCAAACCTTGCTCCGCGAGAAGCATGCGCGCACGCCCAACTTCATTTTCAGGGGCGCGGACTGATCCGCCATCTGCTGAAATTTGATAGGGAATTTGCGCTATTTCTAGCGCGGCAGCCACCTGCCCCGCATCAGCTGAGGATAAATCTTTATATAACAATGCGTAATCTGGCGTCGAGACCCGAAGGGATACAAAAACAAAGAAAGCGAGCAATGCGAGCACCACACCACCCATAATACCCAAACGCGCAGGGCCTATTTGTTTTAAAACATCTAAAAAACTATTCACGCTTCGCACCTACTCCAGCTACTAAAAACGAACACTATTATCCCTAACCACATCCAAGAAAAAGCGACAAACAGAAATATTCACGCCTTTGAAGAAACCGCCTAGGCCATACACGAACAGGCAAAGAACGACAGTAAGCCTTTATTATTACATTGTTTTTCGAATCAAACCCTCAATTCGCAAAACGAATAAAAACTTACTTACTTTATAGTATACATTGTTTTAAAGCCTGTTGCCACCTTACATTCTATTTTTTATACTATAAGCTATTCACGGTGAACATATAGCGTTTCACCATACCAAAGGTCACAGATTGTGAACTAACTAGATACAAAAAACTTGACTTTTTAGATTAAAACTACCTATAATTGATATTAGGGTATTGTATCTGACTGGGGAGTTAGGTGCATATTGATGGGTCGCCAAGGATTGGCGCCTTTAAGAAAGGTTAGGAAAAACCATGTTAGAAGCAGTAAACTCTGTTGTCTCTAATGCACCGCTACTTAAGGTGAACACAGACAACACACGTATTGACAAGGGCGTCGCAACTTCTCCGGAAGTTGTGCAGAGGCTATCTGCCTCAGCTTCAGCGCCATATATTAGCCCATATGTTTATGTCACCAAGGGAGAAGCGGTTCTACAGATTCGCGACAACAACACGGGTGACGTACAACGCCAAATCCCTAAAGGGGTTCAAAACTTCGCAACAGCGCAAGCCGCTGCAGCACCAAAGGCTGAAACACAAATTGTGAGCTCTGCATCATCAGAAGCGCTAACAAGCGCTGCGCCACAACCACAATCAGCCCCTGCTGCGCCGATACAGGTTGAAGTGCCCGTATCAACACAAAGCGCAGCAACGGAGTATGCGGCGACAGCGGCAGCAGTTACCAACAAAGCACCATCAGGTGGGGAAGTTTCCGTTTTAACGTAAACGTTAAACGCAAACATAATCAATTATCACGGCCGGTAGCCATTCTACGGGCCCGTTTCTGTGCCTAAATTCGACCACACCCCCGCAGCCCTATATTACGCGCCGCTAAAAACAGCCGTGAAATTCTTATGAAGCGCCGCATCCACAGCGTCCAGATCATACTCCACCCCCAAATCAGCGAATGATGTCACCCCATAACCCACAAGGCCACACGGCACAATACCTTCAAAGTTTTCCAATGCCGGATTAAGGTTCAACGATATACCGTGAAACGTCACCCAGCGGCGGATACGCACACCAATAGCGGCAATTTTCGCTTCGCCGCTGCGTCCATATGGCTTTAAATCAACCCATATGCCCACGCGCCCTTCTCGGCGCTCACCTATAATACCCCATTCAGCTATGGTGCGGATGATCCATTCCTCTAAATCGCAAATATACTTCTTAATATCTGGCACACTTTGGCGGCGCTTTAAATCAAGCATCACATAGCCAATGCGCTGACCGGGGCCATGATAGGTATATTGCCCGCCCCGCCCCGTTTTAAACACAGGGAATCGCGCATCCAGCAAATCATCATCTTGCGCGCTCGTCCCCGCCGTATACAGCGCAGGATGTTCCAGAAGCCATAACGCTTCATCCGCATCAGCGCTGCGAATGTCAGCGACGCGCTGCTCCATAAAGTCATGGGCATCTTGATAAGCGACCAGTGTATTTGCCTTAATAAATTCCATTACATACCTATTTTTTTTCACTGCATTATAATATTTTACTTGCGCCGAGGAAAATGTTTTGCTATTTCACATAGCCTACCAAGCGACATAGTGCAAGTGCGGCCGTGGCGGAACTGGTAGACGCGCCAGACTAAGGATCTGGTGGGAGGTAATCCCGTGGAAGTTCGAGTCTTCTCGGCCGCACCATTTTTCTATACATCCATCCCCTCTTAAACATATCAATTAAACATGATACCATAAAGCGTATAAGCAGGAGAAAGCTATGTCGGAATCAGAAAAACTGGAAATTTTAAAAGAAATTCGTGACAACCAGAAAGAAGCGATAGACATTCAAAAGCAGCAATTCGCTATGTATGAAAAACAATATGATCGCGCTGAAAAAATTCAAGATAAAGCGGAAATATTGCAGAACAATGCAAGCCGCTCTTTCAAATTCATTCTTCCCGTTATTTTTTTATTATTGGCCCTTGTCTGTTTCATGCTTTGGCAAAGCTACCGTTAAATCTGTTGCGCCAAATACCGTACGCGGGCAGAGAATACAGGGGCAGCATCTTGTTCATCAATATAGCCACCATCGAACAAATAACGGTTAAATACCGCAAGGTCGCGGCTATTCGGCTCTGGCTGAATATCACCTTTACGATTCCAAAACGGCCTTGTAATCGGCATAGACACACCAAACTGCCATATGTGCCCCAAATCGGTTTCTTGACTTTTATAAGCCACCCGCGCAAGCGCGCCGCGTTGTGCCAAATCCTCAACCATCGCAAAGCATAAATCACTCGCCTTGCGGCTCTCCCGCAGGAAGGCGCGGCGTGCAGTATCATCTTGTGGGCCATAAGCCTTAATGCCCATATAAACGCTTGCGCAAAAAACGGCGCTAAGTATCGGTGTATAGATATCATTACCAGCAATACGGCGATGACGTAGCGGGCGTTTATTATACCCCGTGTTAAACGTTGGCAGCGCCGCTGATGATGCGGGAAAGTATATCTCTGAGAGCAATGTGAGGGGCGCAGATACTTGCGCTTCAAGCTTACGCCTGAACGCGGCATTATGCTGATTTGTCAATATGGCCGATATATGCGACATCTCGTCAACGTTCCAAAGCAATAATTACACCAAGATATATATCGCACAACCCATAGTTATGTCAAGATATTGCTTTTTTTGTGCAGCCCAGCATAGAATTTTCCGTGTGAAAGTCAGCTATGCATAACTATCACTTGCTGCGCCCCTTGGCATTTGTTAAAAATTGCAGTGCTGAACGCTTTCCCAAGCGCAAGGTAATAGAGTGTTTAAACAAATAAAAGAGAGTCTTAAAAGCATGAAAGACAATATTCGTGAAGCGGCCTTAGAATATCACAAATTCCCAACGCCAGGCAAAATCTCCATTACGCCAACAAAGGCAATGGCAACAGCAAAAGACCTTGCACTTGCTTATTCCCCCGGCGTTGCCGCTCCTTGTGAAGAAATTGCAAAAGACCCTTTAAAAGCGCTTGATTATACTTCGCGCGGTAATTTGGTTGCCGTCATTACAAACGGTACAGCCGTTCTTGGTCTTGGCGCGATTGGCGCTTTGGCATCCAAACCTGTGATGGAAGGTAAATCCGTCCTGTTCAAAAAATTCGCTAATATCGATTCTGTTGATATTGAAATTGATGAACTTGATGTCGATAACTTTGTTGATACGGTTGCCCGCCTGGAGCCATCTTTTGGCGGCATTAACCTCGAAGACATCAAAGCGCCAGAATGTTTTGAAATTGAAGAACGCCTGCGCGAGCGTATGAATATTCCGGTTTTTCATGACGACCAGCACGGCACCGCGATTATTGTTGGTGCGGCCTTTACAAACTGGCTGCATTATACTGGGCGCGACATTAAGAACATTAAGCTTGTTGCTTCTGGCGCAGGCGCGTCGGCCATTGCCTGCCTAACCCTTATTCACGAAATGGGATTACCAAAAGAAAACATTATCGTCTGTGACCGTAACGGCCCCGTCTATAAAGGCCGCAACGAAGGCATGGATAAAGCGAAAGAAAAATTCGCCAATGATACAGATGCCCGCACATTAGACGACGCCATTGCTGGCGCTGACGTATTCCTCGGCCTATCTGGCCCTGGCGCGGTTAGCCAAGCGCAAATTGGCATGATGTCAAAAGCGCCGCTGGTTATGGCGCTTGCCAACCCAACGCCTGAAATTATGCCCGAAGAAGTCAAAGCCGTGCAACCAGAAGCGATTATCTGCACAGGGCGCTCTGATTTCCCGAACCAAGTGAACAACGTACTTTGTTTCCCGTTTATATTCCGCGGCGCATTGGATGTTGGCGCAACAGCCATTAACGAAGCGATGAAAATTGCCTGCGTTAAAGCCATCGCCGAACTTGCCCGCAAAGAAGCGGACGCTGAAGTTGCGAGCGTTTATAGTGACGAACAATTGGAATTCGGCCCTGAATACCTTATTCCAAAACCATTTGACCCGCGCCTGATCTCTGAACTGCCGATTAAGGTCGCACAGGCCGCTATGGATACAGGCGTTGCAACGCGCCCAATTACCGATATGGCAGCCTATAAGGAACATTTGGAATCGCATATCATTAAAACAAACATGGTAATGCGCCCGATTTTTAGCCGCGCAAAACAAGACCCAAAACGCGTTGCTTACTGCGAGGGCGAAGAAGAAAAAGTCCTCCGCGCTGTGCAAACCGCAGTCGATGATGGCATTGCCAAGCCCATTGTTATTGGTCGTCGCAGCGTCATTGAAATGCGCATCAAAAAACTGCGCCTACGCTTAGAGATCGACAACGACTTTGAGCTTTGCGACCCTGAAAGTGACCCACGTTACCGTGATTATTGGACAACGTACCATGAGCTTTTGGAACGCCGCGGCGTAACGCCAGCCTATGCAAAAACAATTGTCCGTACCGATACAACGGTAATTGGCGCATTAATGCTGCATAAAGGCGATGCTGACGCGGTTATCTGCGGCGCTTACGGACGGTTCAAAGACCATTTGCAACATGTACATGACATTATCGGCGTACATAAAGATGCAAAAACACTTTCTGCCCTCACGGCGCTGATTACCAATAAAAGCACGATCTTTATCACTGACACCCATGTCAATGTAACGCCAACAGTTGAAGAATTGGTTGAAAATACGCTGCACGCCGCAGAAGAAGTACGCCGCTTTGGTATTGTACCGAAAGTCGCAATGATTACCCATTCAAATTTCGGCAGCCGCGATAGTGAAAGCGCGCAGCGTATGGCAGAAGCATGCCGCATCATCAAAGAAAAAGCCCCTGACTTACAAATTGATGGGGAAATGCATGCTGATGTCGCTCTGCGCCAAGCTATACGTGAAGAAGTTATGCCCCATTCAACGCTCAAAGAAGATGCAAATTTGCTGGTCATGCCAAACCTTGATGCGGCGAATGTTGGCCTGAACCTGACCAAAGCAATGACAGATGGCATTTCGATTGGCCCGCTGATATTAGGCGCGCGTCTACCTATTCATATTGTGACCCCATCTATGTCTACACGCGGCATTATTAACATGACGGCGATGGCCACAATTTCAGCGCAAGTCGCCGAACAAAAGCGCGACAATATAGTGCAGGATACGCTGTTTAACAAATCACAGGCCATTGCCTAGATTTTAAGAAATCTAAATAATTTTTTAAGCCTTTCCCTATAGTTTAGGGGAAGGCTTTTCTCTATCCGCTTGCGAAGTTTGATAAAAACTGTTACAACACTTGAGAAATAATCAACTAAAAATCATAATTACAGGTATGGGATGTCTCCAGACAGAAATCTTAACACAGATACTGCCGATGAAACTGCTGACGACACAAAGTCAGGACAGGAAAGCTCCCTATTCGGCCTGCAAGACGCGCAAGTAAAAGCCGTCACCGCCTTGCTACATGCAGGCAAAGACGCACGAAAGCCACTACAAGGTCTCCTTGGTGAGATGAGCAATGCCGACATCGCTGAACTTGTTGCCAAGCTGCATAACGAGCAGCGTGAAGCTTTGTTCGACCGCCATAGTCAAGATTTCGACCCAAATATGTATGCGGAGATCGAAACAGAAATTCTTTCTGACGTTATCGGCCTTATGCCGACCGAGGAAGCGGCCAATATCGTTGATGCGCTTGACAGTGATGATGCGCTCGACCTCATCATTGCGCTGGAAGAAGAGCAACAAGACGAAATCATCCGTCAACTTTCGGCCAAAACACGCCTAGAGTTAAAAGAAGGCATGAACTTCCCCGAAGATTCTGCCGGTCGCTTGATGCAACGTGAATTTGTAGCGATCCCACAATTCTGGACAGTCGGTAAAACCATTGATTATTTACGCGCCGCATCGGATGAAATTCCCGATGAGTTCTTTGATATTTTCGTGATTACTCCGACATATCACGTTGCAGGCGAAATTCCATTGAGCCGCCTGATTAAAGCGAAGCGTTCAGAAAAACTTGATAGCCTCACTCTTGATGATATTCACGCCATCCCCGCAGATTCTGACCAAGAAGATGTCGCACGGATTTTCCGCCGTGAAAACCTTTCTTCTGCCCCCGTTGTTGACAGCAGCGGCCGCCTTATTGGTGTGGTCACAGTTGACGATATTATTCACGTTATTGACGAAGAAGCCGAAGAAGATTTCTTGAAACTAGGTGGTATTGAGGAGGACGATTTATATCGCGCCGTTCTTTCCACCACAAGCTCGCGTTTTCGCTGGCTCTTCCTTAACTTGCTGACGGCAATATTTGCGTCCCTTATTATTGCTTTATTTGAAACCACCATTGATAAAATTGTCGCGCTTGCTATTTTGATGCCGATTGTGGCTTCTATGGGCGGAAATGCTGGCACGCAGGCGCTAACCGTTGCCGTGCGCGCCCTTGCCACAAAAGAATTATCACGCTCCAACACGCTGAGGATTATTTGGAAAGAAACCCTTGTCGGCTTTATTAACGGTGCGGTTTTCGCCGTACTCATCGGCTTTGCCGCGACATTATGGTTCCAAGATTACATGCTTGGCGGCGTAATTGCTGCCGCAATGATCATTAATCTGCTTGTCGCTGGCCTGTTTGGTGCAGGGATCCCTGTTGTCCTTGACCGCCTAGGCTCTGACCCTGCTATCTCATCCACCGTGGTCTTAACGACTGCGACCGATGTTATCGGCTTCTTTGCTTTCTTAGGCCTTGCTTCACTATTCCTTGTTTAAATAATAAGAATGTGGTTTAAACAAAATCATGGTTAAAAAGGCAAAAAAGAAAACGACAAAAGCAGCAAGGAAAAGCAAAAGCACAGGCAAAAAAAAAGCTGCGCGCCTGTCGCCATGGACAATATTTGGTAAGCTTTTCAAATGGGGCTTTGTCTGCGGCCTATGGTGTGCATTGGCCATTATCCTTATCACTTTATGGTATGCACGCGAACTGCCAGAGATTACAAAGAACGCCGAATTTGAACACCGCGCCGCTATCACAATTTTGGCTAATGACCAAAGCAAAGTCGCGCGCATCGGAGAGCTTAAAGGCATAAGCGTTCAAATACGAGACGTACCGGATTATATGAGGTTTGCAATCATATCCATTGAAGATCGCCGTTTTTATACACATTTCGGTATTGACCCCAAAGGCGTCGCCCGCGCCATTTCTACAAAAATATTTCGTGGCGGGCGGCTTGCTGGCGGCTCGACACTGACCCAGCAATTGGCCAAAAACTTATTTTTAAGCCATGAACGCAGCCTGAAACGTAAAATTCAAGAAGCCCTACTCGCCCTATGGCTTGAACGCACATTGACCAAAGACGAAATCTTAAGCGCCTATATTAACCGCGTCTATTTCGGCGCGGGCAGCTATGGCATCGAAGCCGCAGCGCAAACATATTTCAGCAAATCTGCAACAGAATTAAACCTTGGTGAAGCTGCGATTTTGGCGGGGCTGTTAAAAGCACCATCACGCTATGCCCCAACCAATAACCTTGCCCTCGCGCAAAAACGTGGGCGCTTGGTCCTCAACGCCATGGTCGAAGAAGGCTATATCACAAAAACGCAATCTGAAATGCAAGCCGGCCTCAGCGTTACTCGCCCCAAACCGCAGCCCATTAAATCAGATAGTGGACGTTATTTCGCCGATTGGATCATTAGCGAGGCCGCAAAGCTTGTCTCTATGCCAGAACAGCACATCATCATTGAAACAACCCTCGACCCCGAACTGCAAAACGCATCACAATTTGCGCTTATTAATGCCGCCAAGCGCCACGGCACAGAAAAATTATTTTCACAAGGTGCGACAATCAGTCTTGGCAGGGACGGTGCTGTCTATGCTATGGTTGGCGGTGTGAATTACCGCCAAAGCCAGTTTAACCGCGCAACGCAGGCGCAGCGTTCGCCTGGCTCAGCCCTTAAGCCATTTATATATTTAACCGCGCTTGAAAAAGGCTGGCAGCCTGATGATTTAATTCTTGATGCCGAAATCGTCGATGGTGAATATCGCCCGGAAAACTACGCTGGCCGTTTTTATGGTGAAGTCACGCTGAATGAAGCGCTGAGCAAGTCCATGAACACAGCCGCCATTCGCCTAACGCAAGATGTTGGCATTGGTAACTTCATTAAAAAACTGCGCAAATTCGGCATTACATCACCGCTGAGCCGCGACCTATCCCTTGTCCTCGGCAGCTCTGGCGTTTCAGCCATTGAACTGAGCGCCGCTTATGCCGCCTTGATGAATGAAGGCATTAAAGTTGAACCTTACGGCATAAAACGCATTCTCACCGATGAAGGTGTTATACTTTATGACCGCAGCGCTGAGCGTCATGTTAAGCAGCGCATCGCAAAAGAAAAATACGTCGAACGCCTAAATCTGATGCTTGCCCATGCCGTGCAATATGGCACAGGGCGCGGCGCGCAAATTGAAGGCATGAAAACCTATGGCAAAACAGGCACTTCACAAGATTCGCGCGATGCATGGTTTGTCGGTTTTAACGCTGATATTACAAGCGCAGTATGGCTTGGCAATGATGATAACGCGCCGATGGATCATGTTACTGGTGGCGCACTTCCTGCGCGGATATGGAAAGAAATCATGACATCCACGCTTAGCGATAAAACGCCGCCAAGACCGAGTGTTAATAACGAGCCGTCAGGCTTTAGCGCCTTGATACATAGCATATTGGGCAATCCAAGCCCGCAGGTAGAAGCTACGCACCATCAAACGCCAAAACCGCAATATAACGAATAAAAAAACAGCAACCTATAAAGGCTGCTGCTTAATAATTTTTAGCACTGTAATATAAGATTATTGCTTCATATGACGGCGTTTCATCACCCGCGCCACTTATAATAACCAGAGGCCCTTTACAGTAAGTTTGTTGTAACCGCTTCGTCCATGATCTTATATTCGCGTTTAAAGCTTACGAACTTATCTTCGCCAATGGCATCCCAATGCGCGTATAAATCTTGCAAGGCCTGACCTGCGCTGCCGTATTCCGTTGTGCTTCTTGTGCGGGCATTATCAGCAAATTCCAAAAACTCATTCGGGAAAGAAAGGCGCGGTGCAAGCAAACCTAAATCAAGCAATATACGTGCAACTTGTGCATCCTGTAGATCCATCATATCGGCGGTGAACTGAATGGCGGATATCACTTTCACTTCCATGCGGCTATTCGCAACGTAACGCAAATGGCGCATAAACCGTGCGTATATCTCCATATCCACTTTGTCGGTAAGGTTAAGCGGCGGCAAAGGAAGAATAACGCTCTCTACTTTATTATCGTTAGATTTAAATGTGTTATCTGTTTTCTGGCTAGTCATATTGGCCTCCCATTCGTGGCTATTAACTTGTGCTATGACTCCACCATGAACGCTGTTAATTAATAGAATCTTAACAGCGTTAATAATTGCCCTAAAACCCCATATTACGCTGTGGGTAAGTGTTTTTTACTTTAAAAGCCACCTTCCAGAATCACTTTTCGGCGTCTATAAAATCTAGTTATTCTTCATATATATCGATTCTCTGTAGCGGCCTCAGTCAAATCTAGGCGCACACATCCCCATAACGTATTGTTATATATAGAAAATCAAAAGCGAATCGCAGATAAAAAATTAACGCGGCAAATTTCTTTACCGCGCTAATCAAATGACGAAACATATATATGGCGCTTATTAGGCCGCTTTTTGCATAGCGCCGTCTAAGCCTTCAACGATCTTATCTAGGAAAGCTTGCGTATTAAGGTAAGGCTGGTCTTGACCAACAAGGATTGCCAAGTCTTTGGTCATGAAGCCCGCCTCAACCGTATCAATGCACACTTTCTCTAGCCCCTCGGCAAAATCAATCAAGGGCTGGTTGTTATCAAACTTACCGCGATATTTAAGGCCGCGTGTCCATGCGAAAATTGACGCAATTGGATTGGTTGATGTTTCTTTGCCCTGCTCATGCAGGCGGAAATGGCGCGTAACTGTGCCATGCGCCGCTTCCGCTTCGACCGTCTTACCGTCTGGCGTCATTAATACAGACGTCATCAAGCCAAGCGAGCCAAAGCCCTGTGCGACAATGTCAGACTGCACGTCACCATCATAGTTTTTACAAGCCCAAACAAAGCCGCCGCTCCATTTAATCGCGCAGGCCACCATGTCATCAATCAAGCGGTGCTCATATGTTAAGCCCGCTTTATCAAACGCGGCCTTGAACTCCTGATCAAACACGTCTTGGAATAAGTCCTTAAACTGACCATCATATGCTTTCAAGATCGTATTCTTGGTTGAAAGATAAACTGGATAGCCACGCTGCAAACCGTAGTTAAAGCAAGAACGCGCAAAGCCTTTAATACTGTCATCAAGGTTATACATCCCCATCGCCACGCCAGGGCCATCGAAATTAAAGATTTCCATTTCCTGCGGCGCGCTGCCATCTTCTGGTGTGTAGGTCATAGTTAAACGCCCAGCGCCCGGAATTTTCACATCTGTCGCGCGGTATTGGTCACCAAAAGCATGACGACCAATAACAATTGGCTGTGTCCAGCCCGGCACGTAACGCGGTACATTGTCACAAATAATCGGCTCACGGAAAACTGTACCGCCAATAATGTTACGGATTGTACCATTTGGCGAGCGCCACATTTTCTTGAGGCAAAATTCTTCAACGCGCCCTTCATCAGGGGTGATCGTTGCACATTTAACGCCAACACCATGTTCCTTAATCGCGTTCGCGGCATCTATGGTGATTTGATCATCCGTCGCATCGCGTGATTGTATCGACAAATCATAATATTTCAAATCAACATCAACATAAGGCAAAATCAGCTTCGTTTTAATGAAGTCCCATATAATACGGGTCATTTCGTCGCCATCTACCTCAACGATAGGATTATCAACTTTAATTTTACTCATTTTACCCTGCCCCTTTCGTGCATATCGTGGAAATTTGAAGATATTATGGGCTTATTTCACCAAAGATCAAGACACCACACCCACTTCGTGCACAGCACTGCGCTTTTTCTTGACATAACAATTGTTATGGTTAGTATGTGCAGTTAAATTCAGGGACCATAATTATGTTTAAAAAGACAGCCTTCAAAATCGTTAATAACGGAACACCAGAGCAACTGCGCGCGTTTCTAACGAAAAACCCCGATAAAGTGAATGAAATAGGCGGCGGTGACAGCACCACCCCGCTCGCCCGTGCTGCCTTTAAAGGGTGCACTGATATGGTGCAAATCTTATTAGAATTCAACGCCGAGTTAAACTGTGTCAATAACCGCACATGTACCGCACTTATTCTTGCATCCTATTTCGGTTATCATGACTGCGTAAAATTATTATTAGATGCTGGCGCGGACACCACAATCTTAGACGCCGCTGGCCAAACCGCAGAACAAAATGCAAAGAACGACTCTATCAAACAGCTCTTCATCCATCATCGTAAAGCCAAGGGTGAACTTGTTTCCACGGCGGACACAACGCAGAATAATGACAAGTTCTGTAAAGATGGTGATTACCTAGTATCCATTACTGAGCGCACGGAAAAAACAAAACTTAGCCTAACAACAGTCTATAACTTCAAGGCGCAAACGGTCACCTATTTACAAGGCACTAAAGAATCCGCGCCAAGTGTTGTGCCATTCAACAAAGCCGCCAGCCAAAGCGAACTCGGAAACGTCGCCGCATTTTTAAAAGAAAATAATGGCGATTTATGCGGCTATAAGCCCCTGCTGATAAAATAAGGCGCAAGTTAATATTTAGCCAAGGAAAACTATATTTAAAGTCATTTAACCTAGCGGTTGCTGATAAGCCGCGCGCCCATATTTATAGCTCAAAACACGCAAGTTGACATTATGTAAATCATTATGTACAATGGCCGCATATTACGTATAAACGGTACCCATCATGTACAAGAAAATTAAAAAGCAAAAAGGTGAGAAATTCGCACAAACGCTGCGTAATTTTCACAATGGCATTTTCGAAATCCCTGACCTTGATGTGGTCCTGCGCCATGCGGGACGACAAGCTGAACCGTTACTGCCCTATTTAATGCATCGGCTATCCACCAATGATAATGAACCGCCATCATCATTACAGAAAGACCCTTTTATTCTTTTGGATCAAGCTGGGTATAAAGCATTCCATGCGGATACGCTAGAAAAGCAAAATAGTATCGCGCCTTATTTCAAAAAAGGTGAGCTGCTTTGCACGTTTAATGACCATGCACGTTACAAAAACTACCATATGGTTCACGCGGTTAAGAAAAACGCAGACCAGATTAAACGCGAAGATTTCAACGGTAAAGAACAGCGCGAAGATGCATATGGCACCTCGGTAATTTCTATCCAAATGCTGAAATCCGGTGGTTTTATTAGCATCAAAAATCGCTATAACCACAGCGTTGCTAGCTGTGATAATACTTTTAAAAGTAACCCTGACCATATCATTGATGGGCTTTCAGAAGCCCTAAAAACGCATTTTAATGTTGAATTCTCAACCACTGTGGACGCATTACCTAATGGTTACACCACGTTTAGCAATCAGGTTTTCAAATATCATTTTGAACGTCATAACATCTACTATGGTGACCAGGCTTGGGTTGAAAATGGCAAAATTCACGACGTCAATAGAGCTGCTGGCGATGCCCTATTTAATGGGTTTATTTTCGACAACAAAACAAAGACTTTAAGAAAGATAGACCCTGCATATAAAGATAGCTTTGCAGATGATTTTAATCGCTGCTATGGCGGCAATAATGGCTTATATGTTGATAAAAATGCGAACCTAATGTTAAAAGGTGAAATTCTGATTGGCGCAGAACATTCTCAGATAAAAACACTAAACCTTCCTGAGCTAACTTCTATGAGTGAATTCTGCCTTTGTATGGCTCATGTATTAACTGAGTTTAATGCGCCGAGCCTCACTTCTATGGGAGGGTGCTGCCTTTACTATGCCGGTGCATTAACTGAATTTAATGTGCCGAAGCTGACAGCTATGGGAGAGCGCTGCTTTTACAATGCCTGTGCATTAACTGAGTTTAATGCACCAAAACTAGCTTATATGGGGGAGCGCTGCCTTTTCCATGCACCCGCATTAACTAAGTTTAATGCGCCGAAAAACGCCATACCTCAAACATCAAGACCGTCTTCAACTTTGAACGTAATACCATAGCCCCTGTGGCAAGCCGATAAAAACAGCATCATACCGCTAAATTCCGAGATAAGCATGATAGCGATTTATCTGGATTCAAACTGTCCGTTATTATATAGTTGGGCGATGAATATTTTAAAATTAAAGCCCTATATATTAAGCGCATTCCTGCTGCTGATCACTTTATCAAACGCCGCCGCCGCGACGGACAGGCCTGCTGAACAATCGCCATCCTTTGAAGTATATAGCGCCAAATTTGTGGCTCAAGACACAAATAATGACAAAATATATGATGGGCTTACCGCATATTTGACCATTAAAACCTCCTGCGTTGGCAGCTATATTTTAAATGCAACGCTTGAAGACAGGGCCGGTAAATTATTATCGGCTAGTCCATTTTTTGAATACACATCCCCCATTCAAGACCCGTCATTAAACTTTATTGCCGCTATCGGTGATGCGCCCCGTAAAATTAAAGTGACATTTTCAGGTGAAGATATTCGCCGTGCTGGTACAAGCGGTGTTTACATTGTAAAATTTATGAATATGGGGCAAATCATCTGCGATTTTGGCATCAGCCCATATAAAGAATTGGCCCTCCCCACCCCGCCATTTAATCATTTTGAATTTGGTGAACAATGCGGCAGCGGCGAAAGCGCTCGCCCATGTAAAGACGTTTATAAATAAGCCTCATTCTCTCGCACAGCGCTCCACACTATCTCGTTGACTCTGAGCTTAATTTTATGTAAATTGTTGCGAGTTTTTATACAACGGTAAGCAGGATTATGATGGCAGTATTTGGAATTTTCGGCAAAAAACAACAAACTTTACCACCACCGCCACCTAAGCCGCGTAGCTTTAACATGGATAATATTTTTGATGTCATTGAATATTGCGTCCTTAAAGACCCTGAAAATGCAACGGCTATCATCACCCAGTTTCTAACGGATAATCCTGACCAACTAAACAAGCGTTACAACGATGAAACTAAGCCTGAAAATGGTGCAAGCCTATGGCGCGTTGAAGGCGCAACGCCGTTAATGGTGCTGATGCACTTTAATAATAGTCGTAACGCAAAAATATACGACCACATAGAAGATGGCCAACGCATTGAGGGTAAAATGGCGATATTCGAGCCGCAGCTATTTGATAATCTAATCGCGCTTGGCACTGACCTAAACGCAGAAGATAAACAGAGCAGAACGGCGCTATTTTACACAACCGAAAATAACAAAGAGATCACCATTAAACTTTTAGAAAATGGCCTTGAATATCATAAATTTTTCAACGGCGAAGAACGTAGCATTAGCGGCAGCTACACCTCCTACGTTCATTATGCTATCCAAGAATTTGAATCAGGAAAATTCACAAGACTTGATAACCATACGGCTGCGTTAAGTCATATTTTTTATACAAAAGCATCACAATATTACCCAAGCGGTGATTACAATTTTAAAAATCTTAACAATGGACAATACGTATTAAGAAAAAGGCTTCTGGTCGATTTCGCACAAAACGCCGTCCACCACCAAGAAGGCTATGATGGTAATATGGGCTACAGTACCGGACAATGGCGTACAAAAGACATTGAAAGTTTTGATACCTACTTAAACCAAGACCTTATAAACCGCGCCCGCGCCTTTATGGAGAGCGGCGCGCAGATTGAATCTACAAAAGCGGTTTCTGCTCCTTCCACAAAATCAGCCACGAACAAACGAAGCTTTCAGCCTATCGTTTAATTTTGTTTTAGAAGGTTAAATATCTAAACCAACAAGCGCCTTGGCGTATTCTTCGGGTTTGAAGGGCTGTAAATCTTCGACCGTTTCACCGACGCCGACCGCGTAGACAGGCAATTTGAACTGCTCTGCCAAGGCAACGACAACGCCGCCTTTCGCGGAGCCATCAAGCTTAGTAACAATCAGCCCCGTGACATTGACCAAAGACTTAAATGTTTCAACCTGCGTAATCGCATTTTGCCCAGTGGTTGAATCTAATACGAGCAATACTTCATGTGGTACGTCATCACTATGCTTTTTCAAAACGCGGATAATTTTTTCCAGTTCCGCCATTAAGTTTTGCTTATTATGCAGCCGCCCTGCCGTATCAATCATCAAGATATCCGCATCTTCATCTAATGCTTTTTGATAGGATTCATATGCAACGGCGGCAGCATCTGACCCTATATCTTTCGACACAAAGGCGCTGCCTGTGCGCTCCGCCCATATTTGTAGCTGTTCAACGGCGGCGGCGCGGAATGTGTCCCCAGCGCCTAAGGCAACCTTCTTCCCCGCTTTAAAATGCATTTGATGGGCAAGCTTACCAATAGTTGTTGTCTTACCAACGCCATTAACCCCGCAAACCAAAATAACGCGTGGGCCTTTTTCTGGCTTTTTCATTTCAAGCTGGCTTGCGCAGGGTTTTAAAATTTCTGTGATTTTCTCGGCGAGATATTCTTTTATCTCTTCATCACTAATGTCTTTACCAAAGCGGTCTTTTTCAAGTTCAGAGACTAAACGCACAGCAAGTTCAGGCCCTAAATCAGCAGTAATAAGAATATCTTCTAACGCTTCTAATGTTGCGTGATCGAGTTTCTTTTTGGTGATTAAGTCACCAATGCCCTGACCAATTTTCTGTGATGATTTTGTCAGGCCGCCACTTAAACGTGAAAACCATCCGCCTTCTTGCGTGTCTTCTGTGTCTGGCGCTTCGGGGCTGTCTGGAACAGCTTCTTCAATCACGACATCTGACGCTATTTCTGCTTTTATTTCAGGGACAGGCGTTTGCGCGATTTCGGTTATCGGCGTATCTTTGACGGCTTCAACCTCATGGATGATTTCTTCCGCATTTTCTACGGTTGGCGCTTCATTTGTAGGCTCTAATGCTGGCTCACTTTCGGGGTGGAGCAGCGCGCCTTCTTGAACGCTATCTTGCTTCGTTGATTTTTTCTTACGCCAGAAAACCATAGTAATCCTTTTACACTTCTTGAATTAGGCCGCTTGCACAACGCGGCCAATTAATTTGCCGTCTTCAATTTTATCACTAATCTCTACTGTGGCGAGTGTACCCTGTTCTAAATCTTTATCAAGCGTTACAGGCAGGAAATGTTCCGTGCGTCCGATGTTCCCCGCCTCGACAATAACCTCACGCCGCGTATTAATATGTTTTTGTAGCAGCGCATTTACTTGACGCTCCCCTGCTTCGCGTAGACGCGCAGCGCGCTGCTTGCGTATTGGGTGGTCAACTTGCGGCATTTTTGCTGCAGGCGTGCCATCGCGCTCTGAGTACGGGAAGACGTGCAGGAATGTTAAATCACACTCATCAACGATTTTCAGCGTGTTTTCAAACATCTCATCAGTTTCTGTCGGGAAGCCTGCAATTATATCCGCGCCAAAGACAATATCAGGGCGCAATGCGCGGGCACGATTTGCCATCGCAATCGCATCATCACGTAAATGGCGACGCTTCATGCGTTTTAGTATCATATCATCGCCAGCTTGCAAGCTCATATGCAAATGCGGCATTAAGCGCGGCTCTTCGCCAATGAGGCGCCAGAGATCATCATCAATCTCGACAGGGTCTAATGATGACAGGCGCAGGCGTTTTAAATCAGGAACTAATGCCAATACGCGGCGGATCATCTGCCCCAAGGCAGGTTTGCCCGGTAAATCTTCACCGTAAGAGGTTACATCAACGCCGGTAAATACAATTTCGTTATAACCGCTCTCAACAAGCTTTTTTGTTTGCTCCGCAATCACGCCAATCGGCACCGAACGTGAATTACCACGCCCATAAGGGATGATGCAGAATGTACAGCGATGGTCACAGCCATTTTGCACCTGAATAAATGCGCGCGCGCGGCCTTCAAAGCCTTCAATTAAATGCGATGCCGTTTCTTTGACCGACATAATATCATTGACCTGCACTTTTTCAGAGGCCCCATTGCCCCAGCTTTCAGCCTTCAACTTCTCATCATTGCCGATCACGCGGTCGACTTCCGCCATTGCGCCAAACCCTTCAGGGTCGATCTGCGCCGCGCAGCCTGTAACAATGATTTTAGCATCAGGGTTTTTACGGCGCGCACGGCGGATTGATTGCCGCGCTTGACGCTCCGCTTCCTTGGTCACTGCACACGTATTAAAGATAATCACATCTTCCATCTGCGCATTTTCCGCATGGCTGCGCATCACTTCACTTTCGTAAGTGTTCAGGCGACAACCAAAGGTAACAATTTCCGGTGCTTTTGACATAGCGTGGTTTATGGCATATTTAAAGACGATAAATCAAGAAAATTAAACTTTGAATAGATTCAAGCTAGCCCCCATGAATAAATGAATAAGTGAGACAGTTGATTGGCTTTACTTTTTCACCTTCTTTGCTGTCCCTCTAATGAGCGTAAAAATGACAAACAGCATCGCCCCAAGGCCAATAGATGCACCGATGCACCCAACAATCATACCGATTAAATCCCCTGTAGACATTATAAACACCGTCCCTCATAAACATATGCGACAGCGCCGCTCATTATAATGCGCCCTTGTGCATTCCATGCGATGTGGAGCTTGCCGCCATCAAGGTGGATATAGGCGGCGCGGCTTGACAGTCCGCGCGCAGAGGCGGCGATTAATGTTGCGCAGGCGCCCGTGCCGCAGGCATCCGTTATGCCTGTACCGCGCTCCCATACGCGCATACGAATGTTTTCTCCGTCAATAATATGGGCAAATTCGACATTGGTTTTTTCGGGAAACATCGCATGACACTCTATTTTTTTGCCTACGACATCAAGTGCCACGGCCTGCGCATCATCAACGAAAAATACGGCATGAGGATTGCCAACATTCACCGTAAATGGCGCATTATAACCATCAACTTCAATCGGTACAGCGGCGCTGTCACATTCCTGCGCGAGCGGAATTTCTGCCCAGTCAAATTTTGGCACGCCCATATCAACGCTTATCCAACCCTGCGCTGCATCACTTTTCCAGCATGTAAGCAGCCCTGCATCCGTAGCGATAGTGACTTTATCCTTACCGCCTTCCTTAAGTAATATATCCGCCACGCAGCGCGTCATGTTACCGCACGCGCCAACGCGCCCGCCATCGGCGTTATATATATGCATAAAGCAATCCGCCTTATCATTAACCTCAAGCACCGCCATTTGGTCAAAGCCAATACCAGTCTTACGGTTTGATAAACGCGCAACATCAAGCGCAGGCAATGGCTTTTCCCGCGCATCAAAAATCGCAAAATCATTACCAAGGCCGTGCATTTTTAGAAATCTGGTTGACATTTCTTTTCATATCCTTATAAACAACAGCGTATATAACACACTTTCATACCATTGTGATGAATCTGTGTCCATTGTTTAGCAAGGATACCCCATAGTCGGCGACAATTCGCTCACTGTGGTTAATTTGCTTACGTATTGAATTTATTAAGGCAAAACAACAATGTTTCAAAGTTTAAGTGACCGCCTTGGCGGTATATTTGAAAAACTAGGTAAAGGCGGACGTTTAAGTGAAAATGACGTTACCGCAGCCATGCGCGAAATTCGCATTGCATTGCTTGAAGCGGACGTTGCCCTGCCTGTCGTTAAAGAATTCATTGAAAAAGTTAAAGCCCGCGCCGTAGGGCAAGACATCATTAAATCGGTATCCCCTGCGCAGCAAGTTGTCAAAATCGTCAATGACGCGATGATCGAAATGCTCGGCGCAGGTGAAACTGAGCTCGACTTAAAAGCAACGCCGCCCGTGGCCTATTTAATGGTTGGCTTGCAAGGCGCAGGTAAAACCACATCATCGGCGAAAATCGCCCATTGGCTGCGTGAAAAAAACCGCAAAAAAGTTTTAATGGCATCGCTTGACGTTCAGCGTCCTGCTGCGCAAGAACAGCTCGCAACACTTGGGCAGCAAACTGAAACCGCAACATTAGAGATTATCAAAGGCCAATCCCCGCTTGAGATTACCAAGCGCGCAATGGATGTTGCCCGCAAAGAAGGTTATGACGTATTAATTCTTGATACTGCGGGTCGCCTTGCCATTGACGAAGAATTAATGGATGAAGTCGCCGCCGTTAAAAAGCTGGCAAAGCCGACCGAAACACTGCTTGTTGCTGATGCGATGACAGGCCAAGATGCCGTCAACACCGCCAAAGCTTTTGACGACAAAATGGGCATTACAGGTATTATGCTGACCCGCGTTGATGGTGATGCGCGTGGCGGCGCGGCGATGTCGATGCTTGGCGTAACAGGTAAGCCTGTAAAATTAATTGGTACAGGCGAAAAATGGACAGAAATTGACGCCTTCCACCCTGACCGTATTGTTAGCCGTATTTTGGGCATGGGTGACGTTGTTTCATTGGTTGAAAAAGCCGTTGAAACAATGGATCAGGACAAAGCCGCCGAAATGGCGAAGAAGTTCAAAAAAGGCCAGTTTGATTTTAACGACATGCTTGACCAGTTTCAGCAAATGAAAAAAATGGGCGGCATGAGCTCTATGCTCAAATTAATGCCGGGCATCAGCAAATTTGCTGACCAAATTGACCAAGCCAACATGGATGACACGGTGCTAAAAAAGCAAGAGGCCATCATCCAGTCCATGACCACTAAAGAACGCACAAAACCATCACTGCTTAACGCATCACGTAAAAAGCGTATTGCCGCAGGCTCTGGTTCAACCGTCCCTGAAGTGAACCGCTTAATTAAGCAGCATCAGCAGATGGAAAAAGCCATGAAGCGCCTGAAGAAAATGGGCATGGGCGGCATGATGAAACAAATGAAAGGCCTGATGGGCGGTAAAGACGCAGCCATGTTAGATGCCATGCAAGGTATGGACATGGACGGCGTTGATATGGATGACCCTGAGGCAGTTAAAGCATTAATGGCTGAAATGGAAAACCAAGATGGCGGCATGGCTGCCAGCGGTAATTCACCATTAGGCGCAAACCCGTTCGCGGGTGGCGGCATGCCAGGCTTAGGCGGGGGAATGCCCGGACTTGGTGGTGGCATGGGTAGCGGCATGGGCGGATTACCCGCGCTTGGCGGTCATGGCGGTACAAAAAAGAACCGTAAAAAGAAGAAGAGATAACTAAAGTTATAAATAAATTAGGAAATAAACAGTCAGTTTTAAGGAGTAAATATCATGGCAGTTAAGATCCGTTTGGCACGTAGAGGCCGCAAAAATCGTCCATTTTACAGCATCGTGGTTTGTGATAGCCGCATGCCACGTGATGGTCGTTACATCGAAAAACTTGGTACGTATAACCCACTTCTCGCCAAAGACAACGAAAAGCGTGTTACTTTGAACGAAGAGCGTATCAAATATTGGCTTGGCGAAGGCGCACAGGCATCTTTCCGTGTTGCAACTTTCCTTGGTAAAGCTGGCATTGCAGACATGCCAGAGCAGCGTCAAAGCATTGCAAAAGCGAAGCCGAAAGCGCAAGCACAAGCACGCCTAGAAGAAAAAGCTGAAAAGGCGAAATTAGCTGCAGAAGCCGCAGCAGAAGCAGCCGCAGCACCAGCTGAAGAAGCCGTAGCTGAAGCACCTGTAGAAGAAGCCGCTGTAGAAGCACCGGCAGAAGAAGCAAAAGAAGCGTAAGCTTAAAGCTTCAAAGCGCAATAAAACAAAAGCCTTGCGGAATATTCTGCAAGGCTTTTTCTTATCGCTAAACTAGGCCGTGTTTTAAAACGTATTGATCGTGATGCGTTCTTTGGGCTTATCACCCGACAAAGCCGCGTCACGCATCCGCCCGAGTTGAGACGCCATAGTCGGCCCTGCGCCAAATAATTTCTGCCCCTGAATTGCGGCGCTCATTTTTTGGTAAAAACGCTCTTCACTGGCATCTAGACTATTGAGCAGAGTCTGCCCAACTTCAATCTGATGGAGCTGTTGAATTTCTTTATCTGCCCCTGATGCTGAAGGGTTAAAACGGTGCTGAATATGCGTATCCCCATCTTTCACAGCGCGCGTGCCAAGTATGGACGAACGTTCTTGTCCAAAACGCTGGTCAAGTTGCGTAAGCTTTTCATCAAGGACATCTAAATTATCTTGATATTGCTCATAAGTATGCAACACACGCGCCGTATACGGATTATTCCGTAAGCTGTTATCAATTTCGCCATGTGTCAATCTTTGTAATGCTGTCATAATTTTATACCCGCTTTTATTTATACCCTTACTTATAACTTCATAATGTTAACATATCGTAAAAATGCATGGCAAAACTTCTGCCCATCTCATTGCTTTTACTGATATTTATACTAAACACGCTATTATAAACCTCCTAATATATAAAGAAAATATGCATAAACACTAATTTACATAAAAATAAAACAATAACAATGACATAAAAAACTATAGACATAAGAAAAAACGCGTGATAGAGAGATGTTCTCAAGATAGAAATGTATTAAAACCGCTTACGACAAGGAAAATGCCGTATGTCTAACTTGCAATCATCTTGGAACCCATTCCATTTTTTTGACACCAATATCCGCCCCTATGTTGCACAGAAATTTGCCGATGCCCCTATTTTACTTCTCTGCGGATCACAAGCACGGCAGTTAAATGGACAAAATACTAATCTACCTTCCGATACTTCCGATTTCGACTTTGTTATCCTCTATGATAAACTCCCCAATAAATATGAAGCCGCACAATTTGCTTCTGAAACACTCAATATTCCCGGCCATCCCCACCCTGTAAATCTTGATTTCAAAATTATGGATGTTGATTATTTAAATGCGCACGCCGAATACACGCGCGACCTGCGCCGCTTCCCGTTTTTGTTTAATATGATATTGGATGCCTACCCGCTGACTGACAACGCAAACAAATTGCCGACATTAAAACAAAAAGCGACCGCGTTTCTTGCCCAAGGGCCATCAGACATGAACCGCGTGCAAATTCAAACGCTGCGCGAAAGCATTCAAAACTTTGAAGATGCATTGGATAGCGCGGGAACACTGCAAGATAAAAAAATCCTCGCCTATGAAGGCGTGCCAACACTTGCGACTGGCTATTTACGCTCTCACCTACTTTGGGAATCTTCTGTTGGTGCACGCGGGCTACAATATCTTCAAAAATCAAAGCTCTCTGGCATTGATGCTGACATCATCAATGCTCACAATGAATGTATGAACGGCAATATTGCGCCCTATAAAGCGCATTGTCAGGCGATACAAACGCAGCTAAACCATCTTGATGCACAAATCCCTGCTAACCAGCACTGCCCGCCTGCAAATGATTACAGCCTTGTCAGTGCCGCTGAAAAAGAGCAAAGCAACGCCAATGGCATGCGCATCATGCTCAATCAATATGTTGGCGATTTACGCACGGGTCAGAAAAAGGGCTTATATCGTTCTACAGAAGTGCGCGGTCAGTTTATATGGCAGCTTAAACAGGCCATAGCCATGCAAACAGGACAAGACGTCACCTTCGGCAAAGACAGTCTAACTGCCCAAGGGCCAGTACCGTTTGATAAGAATATTCTCAATGATATTATTGCAGCCATGCAGAATGATGATTTTGATTATGTTGAAAACCTAACCGAGATTGTTACCGCGCCTTATGGCGGCATCACCTATAATTACGTCGAGCGTATTTATGTTGATGATTTACACCGCAGACGCGCACAGCAACGACAAGGCACCGCGCCACAAATCGGCCTCGACCCTTGGAAGAGCCTACGTATATAACCTGACTTTAAGCACTGAGTGTCTTGCATGAACTATATATATAAAATTTACCAAAACGACATTCCTGATGCCGGAGCCTATAGCCATTCATTGGCTATAGATTGCGAGATGATGGGATTAAATATCCATCGTGACCGCCTATGCGTTATTCAAATATATGACCCCGTGCGTAATCAGGTTGATATTATACAGTGCAAAGACCCTGCCTATGACGCGCCCAATTTAAAGACATTGCTCAACAGGCCAAATACTGTGTTTTTAGGTCATATGATCCGCCTCGACCTTGCTTATCTATATAAGCATTTGGGCGTTATGCCACAAAACGTTTACTGTACGCGCACCGCATCGCGCATCGGTCAGACTTACGGCGCATCACATAACTATCTTGACCTGATATCAAATATTCTCGGCAAGAAAATTGATAAATCAGAAACCAGCAGCTATTGGGGCGCAGAGGAACTGACCGATAAACAAATACAATATGTTTGTCAGGATGTTATATTCCTCCACGCACTCAAAGAAAAACTCGATGCCATCATCAGCCACGAAAGCCGTCAAGACCTTGCCGAAAAAGCGATGAAGATGATCCCTGATCGCGCATATTTTGATGCCACCGGCTGGTGGAATGAAGATATTTTAAGCTATCCGTTTTAAGCGACACCGAACGACAATATCACAATCAGCAAACTGCATAATGTAATCACAGCGCCCGCTTTAAGGCTCTGTGATATGTCGTGCTTATAATAGCGATGGTAAAGCGTCAGAATAAACGGCGCACCAAGCAATACAGCAATAGAGTAAGATGGGTTTGGTGCCAATATAACCGCATACCATGAGCATATACAGGATAACGCGCTCACAATGCAGAGTACGGCTATATTCTTATTAAACATTGGCACGCCCATATCCTCGCGGCGTACGAGCATCCAAAGCCATGTTGCAATGGCCTGCACCACAAATACAATAAAAGACAGCACCAAAACCATATCGAGGCTGTTCTGCGCACTGCCTTTCACCAAAATTTGTGAAACAGCAATCATCCCCGCATTTAACAACACTAAGCCCAAAAATGACGTATGGGTAAAGCGGATATGACGCATTTTAATGACAGCGATATTCGCAACGATCATCGCAATAAATATCAACGCCGCCTTAAAAGGCATTGATAGATAGGCATTCAGTAATGCAGGGTCAAAAAACAACCATGCCACAAAAGTAAAAATCATCGCCAGCGGCATAAATAACGACGCGATATGAGCGCTATGCTCGCGCGCAGTATAAAACAGGCTAGTACTCACCGTCATAGACGCAAGCCCCGCGACAAACGCACTTGTGTAGAAATGAGTATCCGTAGGAAACTTCACAAAAGGCAATGTCAGCGCAAAAAGCAGGGAAATATAAATACACCGCCATAAATTAAGCTGCAAGGCAGGCATTCGTACATGCTGATTCCACACCGTCATAAAACAGGAAAATAATAAACAAAGTACAGCAGGAATAAGCCACATAGAACGCTCCAAAACAGTTCTGCATAATCGAAATATACATTAAGCACAGAAACACGAATATGAACAGCAACAATGCGCCCCTATGTAACATTCAAATTGACAGCGCACACTGCTTATGGCAAATTCATCAAAATAAAAAAAAACAGGATATATCATGGCTAAATTCTTTTCGGCGACATGCACGAATATGGGCATCAATTACACCAAGCATAATAAAATTGCAAAAGCATTTAACAACAGCGCCGATATACGTAGCTGGGTATCACCACAAAATGGTCATTTTTTATTAAGATGCGATAGTGATATAAGCACTGGCCAAATAAGGGACATGATTACCAAGGCGAGCCGCGTATCCACATTTGTTACGCTGTTTAACCCAAATGCATTTGGCTACTCCCTACCTTCAAATAATTGCCCTGATGTTGACGCGTGGCTAGAAAGACACAGCCCCGCCTTTGAAAAAACATCTAAAATCGAGCCTAATGGCTGTATTGACCTAAAAAAAGAATTTCTAAGCCAAACTATTAAGCTCGAAAATGGCTGTACGATACAAATTTCCGAAAATGGCGAGATACATATTGAAGAAGAAGGCAAAAAGCCCTTTAAAGTACGCAATCAAGACGGAAATTGCGACAAGTTCATTGTTTAAGCCCCTTTACACATCACTATCAAGTTCAGTATCCCAATATAGATAATCACTCCAGCTTTCATGCAAGAAGCTTGGTGGAAAGTGGCGCCCACATGCTTGCAGCTCGCCAAGGCTTGGCTGATGCGGTTTACGCAGCGGATGCATATTACATTCACGTGGCAACTTGCTTCCTTTTTTAAGGTTACACGGCTGACAGGCCGCAACAATGTTTTCCCAGTTCGTCCCCCCGCCTAATGCGCGCGGGATAACGTGGTCAAAAGTTAGGTCATGCGTTTTATATTCATCGCCGCAATATTGGCACGACCAACGATCACGCAGGAACAAGTTAAACCGCGTGAAAACAGGCTGACGATTGTGGGAAATATAATCTTTTAACACTAAAACGCTTGGCAGCTTCATTTGATCCGTTGGTGAATGCACCATCCGGTCATATTCAGAAATCACATGGACTGAACCACGAAAAATGGCCTTAACTGCTTCCTGCCAAGGCCATATAGATAAAGGGAAATAACTTAAAGGACGGTAATCTGCATTCAAAATAAGTGCGGGGCATTGTTCCAAGGGTGTATTAAACCCTACCTCCCGCATAGTCATTCGGGTAAGTGTCCGGTGGTCGCCTCTGCCATGCTCTGTTTCTGCCATGCCCCAGCCTCCTATGTTTGATGCTATATAGGACGTCACTCAACCTATACTACATAGCCATCATATCAGATTCTCTGCCCCTCCTCACGCACTTGTTGATAGCTTTGTGGATAGAAAAAGCATGAAACTGCTAATATACTGAATTATAACATATTTTCACTGTGGATACAAAATTTTCGGCCTGTGGATAAAGCTGCATTGCAGCACAAACCAAGTCTTAATAAAGCACTTTCTTAAGGAATATCAGTCCATTAGCCACGCCATCTTGGTCAATGCCGTGACCTAAACCAGGGGTTATGTGACCTTCAATACTGTAGCCCGCGCCCTGCAAAAAGGCATGAGCTTGCTCAAACATCTCAACGGGCACAACCTCATCAGCATTGCCGTGACGCAAGGAAATTGGGAATTTTTTATAGTCATCAGGAGCATCCAAAATCGACTGCCCATCGAGCAAAGCGCCTGAATAGCCCATGACACCAGCAAAGACTTCATCATGACGCGGCGCGACATATAAGGACATCATTGTCCCCTGTGAAAACCCAACAAGCGCAATTTTATCATACGAAACGTCAAAGTTCTCGACGCATTGCGCGATAAAATCATTCAAAAGCGGCACGGCCTGCTGAATATTCGCGATCATAATATCTTCACGGCGATTTTCCAATGAAAACCACTGAAAACCAAAACCTCCCATTTCACAAGGAAACGGCGCATCAGGTGAAATAAACAGCGTATCAGCCATATCACCCCCCCATTCTGGCGCAAGCGATATAAGGTCCTGCCCGTTTGAGCCATAACCATGCAGTAAGATCACTAAACTCTTGGGCGCTTTTTCATTACCGTATTTGTAAAAATTGAGACTTTGTTCTGACATGAAAATACCTATTGCTACATCGTTGACTTAATGGCGCTATATTACACAAACGCACCCCATATTCCTATAGGGTGCGGTAATCTATTAACGGAGAATATTCCCGTTTTATCGTGGGTGCTTAACCAGTAAACCTGCGGATATTTCGCGGTTAATATTAATAATGCTTTCTAACTTATCAACATCCTTGCTGCTAAGGACTTCTATTTCACGTTTAAAAATGAAATTGGCAAGGTTTATAATGTTGTTACGCAGCGCTTGTGGGCGTTTTTCTAGTGCTTCCTCTGGTTTTTCAACCGCCGCATCATAGAAAAGCAGCCAAATATTGCGGTTATAAAGCAAGCAATCTGACAGGATTTCCTCTTTATCTAATCCGTCCCACTTTTCATCATCCTCCCAATGCGCTTTGATATCCTCCAAAGCATTGGCGGATTTAACAAGCACCCGCGCTTCTATTTCGCGCTGGTCATTTGGCAGGCTCTGCGCATTTTTACTATACGCGCCCGCGGCATCTGCATATGGTTTATTTTTACTCATCGGCTCTATGCGCTTTCTGTTGTGTCTGAGGCTTGCTCGGCATTTTCTTGACCTGCCGCCTTATCCATCAACTCTTTTTCAAACGCCATTAATTCTTTGGCTTGCTTCATCGCCTTGTAGAAGTTTTCTTTTAAGATGAAATTGGTGATATTAATAAAGAATAGTGCTGTAGACGGCGCTGCTTTTTTAATCGCATCCGCTTCTTTATAGAATTGGTCAAAATAAAGCTCTGGCTTACGCGCCAAATACATACACTGAATAAGGAAATATATGCGCTCACAAGGCGTATAAGCCTCGTCTTCTTGCATCACATCTTTTTCCCGCAATATGGGCGCGTCCCCTGCGATATGCATACGTGTGCGCTGCTTATCATTAGTGATAACAGCTTCGCCGATCAGGATTTTTTCGTGGGGTTTTAAGTCTATTACAAGTGCCATGAGATTCTCTCCTATGCTATTTTCGTCTTTGTTCTTTTTACTTCTTTATTCTAAAGATCAAAGACGGGCATTCTGCCTGTTTTTTAACGTCATATACCATTATAGCACAGTCAATATGCATAAAAAAATGGGTAATTTTTGCCTATAGCTGATTGCCGCAACGAAAAACGCAAAAACGCCCCTATTTTCAATCAATAAGGGCGCTTTTGATAATCTATAATCTGTGTAAAACGCTTATGCCGCGATTTTTAATGGGCCTTTTGCAATTAAGCTTTCAACAAAAGCCCAGTTCACCATGTTTTCAAGGAAAGATTCCACGAATTTAGGGCGCGCATTGCGATAATCAATGTAATAAGCATGTTCCCAAACATCACATGTCAAAAGCGGTGTTTTGTCTTCTGTGAACGGTACACCGGCATTTGATGTGCTGACAAGTTCAAGTTTGCCGCTTGCATTATCCATCACAAGCCAGCCCCAACCAGAACCAAATTGACCAACGCAGAGCGCAACGAATTTTTCTTGGAACGCATCATAGCTACCAAAAGCTTCGTCAATTTTCGCAGCCAAAGAGCCACTTAACGCGCCTTTGCCGCCTTCAGGGCTTAGGCAGTTCCAGAAAAAGCTGTGATTCCAGTGTTGCGCCGCATTGTTGAACAAGCCTGTTTTCGCAGGGTCTTTTGCCGCTGCAATAACGATTTCTTCCAAAGACTTGCCCTCTAGGCCGCTTCCTGCAAGCAACTCATTACCCTTCGCAACGTAAGCTGCATGGTGTTTATCATGGTGATATTCAAAAGTCTCTTTGCTCATATGTGGCTCAAGCGCATCATAGGCAAAAGGTAATTGTGGCAATTCAAATGTCATTATCTGGTGTCCTTTAAATTTTAACATTGTCAAAAATATGAGAATAAGGATACATTGCCATGTAAATTTGACAAGGGCAAAGCAGCAGAAACATATAAATATGCGTAAAAATCACAGCCAAGATATTGTATCCGCCCATGACCATACACGCTATACTATTAGCCTGTTTGCCAAAACCCTTGAAATGAAGCAAGCGTTATGGGCGCTTTATGCTTTTAACTACGAAATTGCCAAAACGCGCGAAATTGTCAGCGACACCACGCTCGGCCTTATCCGCCTGACATGGTGGCGCGAAGCGTTAAACATGATATACGGCAAGCCAACTGAACAAAAACGCAGCCTTGATGACCATCCAATATTGCCCGAACTGGCGAGCGCGATTAAAAACTTCGCGCTCCCCTATAATTTATTCAATGAATTACTTTTAGGGCGCGAATTTGATTTGGAAGACCTACAGCCTGATACATTAGATGGATTAATAACCTATATTAAAAACACGAACGGCCCATTACTAAAACTCGCCTGCCTAATTAGCAATGATGATATAGCTGAAGATAACCTAATCGCCCTCGCATGCGCTAATGGCCTAAGCGGCATATTGCACGCCATCCCATTTCATGCGCAACATAACATCGCTATGCTCCCTGCTAGCCATGTTAGTAAAAACGATATTTTCAGTGCAAATTTAACCACATTAACTCCATGCATAACAGACATCACCCAAAGCGCATCTGAGCTCCTCTCAAAAATGCCGCGCCCATCAAAAGGCATATGCCGCGTACTGTATAAATTGACGCAGCTAGAGTTAAACCACATCAAAAAATGCGCATTTAACGTGCGTGAGGCTAAATACCAACAAAAAATCCCATTTCTAGCGTTCAGAATAGCATTGTAACAGTTTCGGCAATGTCGCTTTATTTAAGCACGCGCCAAATTAACCAATTTCGCCATATTGGGCGCTGAATAGTTTTGCAATTCTTGAACCGTATCATCATCAACGAACGTCAAATCTAGGTTAGATGCAGCAACATTTTCATGCGCTATACGATATGCAGCGCTTGCAAAAACCTCTGCCATACCAACTACCCCATAAAATCGCCCGCCCGCTGTTGCGGTAGCAGCTTCCGCTGCAAGCATATGAGACTCTTCCACTGTAAGGGATGCTTCGATGATTTTCAGCGCATCATTCTCAATGGCATCTATAAAGGCGTCACATAGATTAACTATATTTGCGTCAGACATTTTCTTTCTCCCTGTAGAATACATTATGTAATAACAAGACTATAACTATAAAATTAAGTTGCACAAGAAAAATTAATACAAATCATATAGTTTCAAGCTTATCAAACTATATAGCAGGTGTGCCAACGCAACCAATTTCGCCATATTGGGCGCATATTGTGTGCGGAATTCCTGCGCTGTGCCCATTTCTGTACGTGCGACATCAATAAAGGCCGCCGCTTCATTTTCACGCCATAAGCCCAAACGGAGCCCTGCGTATCACTCACCCAAGAAATAACGTTTCACGATTTTGCCGTCTTCGAGTTCAAAGACTAACGGCACGCCTGTTGGCATTTCAGCGGCGTTGATGCTTTCTGGCGTTTCCGCGCCGAGAATGATTAACGTGGCGCGCAATGAGTTGCCATGCGCAGCCATTAATACCGTCTCCCCCTTATCAAGGCAGGGCTGAATCTCGCGCTCAAAATATGGGCGGACACGTTTTTCGACAACGTCTTTTAAGCACTCGCCGCCTGGTGGCGGTACGTCATAGCTGCGGCGCCAAATATGGACTTGTTCATCGCCGTATTTTTGGCGCGTTTCATCTTTATTGAGGCCAGTTAAATCGCCGTAATCACGTTCCCGCAAATCATCATGGCGCGTCATTTTGGCGAAAAGTTCTTCCTGCCCGGCTTCTTTAAGCGCTATTTGTGCTGTACGGTTCGCACGAATTTGCGTTGATGAGAAGACATGATCCACTTTAATGCCTGCTTTTTTTAGCAAAGCGCCCGCTTCTTTTGCTTCTGCTTCGCCGTTCTCGGTAAGGTCGACATCTTTAAATCCTGTGAAGCGATTCTCTAAATTCCACTGTGATTGTCCGTGACGAAGAAGGATTAATTTTTGGCTCATAATAGACCTCTATTTTACGAAAGTTAGAATCGGTTATAACATACGGAAAAATATAGCATTTCTATAAAGAATATAAAAAACAATTTCTTAGCAAAACTCTTTGACAAAAGCCCCTATAAATGCGAAATATATGGCATGGAGAAGATTTTATTTTGAATAGTTACGGTTGACGGCTGACGGCAGCGAGGTCTTTCTCCCCGCACACACACAAGAAGTCTTTTGCTGTCGTCAGCTGTCCACCGAAGCAGATCATCAAAAAAATCTTTTTCATTACAATACGTTAAACTATGAAAAGGAAAAACTATATGTTTAATATCTACCGCAAAGAAATTGACTTTGCAGGACAAAAACTCGTCCTAGAAACTGGTAAAGTTGCCCGTCAAGCAGATGGCTGTGTGATTGCAACTTTGGGCGGTACATCCGTCCTTTGTGCCGTAACAGGCAGAAAATCAGTGGCTGATGGCCAGGATTTCTTCCCTCTTTCTGTACATTATGTTGAAAAAGCATATGCAGCAGGTAAAATTCCAGGCGGTTTCTTCAAACGCGAAGGCCGTCCTTCTGAAAAAGAAACACTGACATCACGCCTTATTGACCGCCCAATCCGCCCATTATTCCCTAAAGGCTTCCTTAACGAAGTTCAGGTCGTATGTACTGTTGTTTCACACGACATGATCAACGACCCTGATATGGTTGCAATGATTGGCGCATCTGCGGCACTTACCATTTCTGGCATGCCATTTATGGGTCCAATCGCGGGTACGCGCGTTGGCTATAAAGACGGCGAATTCATGTTAAACCCAACAATTGAAGAAATGCTAGAAAGCGACCTTGACTTAGTTGTTGCTGGCACGCAAGAAGGCGTATTAATGGTTGAATCTGAAGCTGAGCAGCTTTCTGAAGACATCATGCTTGACGCTGTAATGTTTGGCTGGAGAGGTTTCCAACCTGTCATTGACGCGATTATCGACCTTGCTGAAATGGCGGCAAAAGAGCCATGGGATCTTAAAGAGGAAGACCCTGCCATTAAAAAGCTTGGTGAAGCGCTTAAAGCTGAATTTGCTGCGCCTTTGGCAGAAGCTTATAAAGAGCAAATCAAACTTTCTCGTCAGGAAAAAGTCAGCGCATTGCGTGAGCAAGCCGTTGAAAAATTCACTGACGCTGAAGCAGGCATTGGACCAGAAGTTGTTACATCGAAATTCAAATCAGCAGAAGCTGACGTTGTACGTGGTCAAATCATCAAAACTGGCGGCCGTATTGATGGTCGTAAAACAGTTGATGTTCGACCAATTGTTGCTGAAGTTGGTATCTTGCCACGTGCACATGGCTCTGCCTTGTTCACACGCGGTGAAACACAGGCGCTTGTTGTTGCAACGCTTGGTACAGGCACAGATGAGCAAATGATTGATGCGCTTGCTGGTGAATATAAAGAAAGCTTCATGCTTCATTATAACTTCCCTCCTTACTCAGTTGGTGAATGTGGACGTATGGGCGCAACAGGTCGCCGCGAAATTGGTCATGGTAAGTTAGCATGGCGTGCTGTGCACCCACTTCTGCCAACAGCAGAAGACTTCCCATACACAATCCGCGCAGTGTCAGAGATTACTGAATCAAACGGTTCATCATCTATGGCAACTGTTTGTGGCACATCACTTGCGCTTATGGATGCGGGCGTTCCGCTTACTGCGCCTGTTGCAGGTATCGCAATGGGTCTGATTAAAGAAGACGAAGACTTTGCTGTTCTTTCTGACATTCTTGGTGATGAAGATCACCTTGGTGACATGGACTTTAAAGTTGCGGGTACAAGCGAAGGTATTACATCACTTCAAATGGATATTAAAATTACATCCATCACTGAAGAGATTATGAAGATCGCACTTGGCCAAGCAAAAGACGGTCGTCTTTACATTCTTGATGAAATGGAGAAAGCAATTTCTTCAGCGCGTAGCGGCTTATCTGAGTTTGCACCACAAATTCAGACAATATCGATCCCAACGGACAAAATCCGTGACGTAATTGGTACAGGCGGTAAAGTTATTCGTGAAATCATCGAAACAACTGGCGCGAAAATCGACATTGAAGATGATGGCACAATTAAAATTGCCGCATCTGATGGCGCAGCCATTGAAAAAGCCATTGGCATTATTCGCGGTATTACGGATGACCCAGAAGTCGGCGCGATTTACGAAGGTAAAGTCGTAAAAGTCGTTGATTTTGGTGCATTTGTTAACTTCATGAACCGTGACGGGCTTGTTCACATTTCTGAACTTGAAAACCGCCGCGTGGCGAAAGTGACTGATGTCATCAACGAAGGTGATTTAGTTAAAGTTGTTCTTTTGAATGTCGATGACCGCGGTAAATACAAGCTTTCAATGAAGCGCGTTGACCAAGAAACAGGCGAAATGATCGAAGAGCAGAAGCGCGAAGATAACAGCCCCGAAGAAGCGGCTGGTTAAAGCTTATCGCCTTTTTTTAAGAATCAAGAAAAAGCCGCAGAATAATCTGCGGCTTTTTTTTACATCTACACTATCTCATTAATGAATAATATTGGCGGCGTCTTTACGATAAGCCGAAGGCGACTTGCCAGTGATATCTTTAAACACGCGGTTAAACGTCGCAATAGAGCTAAACCCTGCCTCTTCAGCAATGTCTTTAATCGGGGCGTCCGTCTGTGCAATCAACGCGCTTGCATCTTGCACACGGTAACTATTAATCAGCTGCGGCACAGATTTATTATAATGTACGCTCACCAAGCGTGATAAAAGGCCTTCGGATATTTTAAGCTCTTGTGCCAGCTCTGTTCGGGTGAGGCTCGCTTCTTGATAAACCTTTTCAACATCAAATAACGCAATAAGACGCTCTACAATATGCTGATCTTGTGCGCTCAGCGTTTGCTTAGCACCTTCAGCGCTACGGCGTAGATCATTATTTGCGACAAAGAACGCTTGCGGATAAATACGGAACAAGCTTGTTGATGCCAGATAAACAAAAACATTGGTGACGATCAAGCGCAGCATGTCCCAAATATTTGGCTGAAAAGCGCCAAGGCTTTCTAAAAACAGCCCCGCAATAAATAACACATTGAAAAAGATAAGCGCCATTGAAAGCCAGTAACGGTCAGCCCCCGCATTAGCATTGTTATCATAAAGCTGCGTTAACAAATCACGCCTAACCCAGAGGCCGAGCAAAGTAAGCGTACCAAAAACAATACTCAATATCGGCAGGTATTCCAAATATGCGCCTTGATTATACCGTCCATCATAAAGAAAGAATACAATCAATATAACCGGCAATAACAGGAAACTATAATACGCAATATGCGGATAGAACGGCGAGCGTGCAAGCTGCGCTATCAGCAAGACGCTCAATGAAGGCACGCTCGCCCACAAGAAAAATGCAGCCCAATGAAAAATGTGATAATACTCAGGAATAAAAACCTCGGCGAATTCTGCATAGAACGCGCTGCCAATCACCGAAAAATACAGCACAGGAATCGCCGCATGTGCAATATGCCCAGAACGAAAAGCCATATAGACAAGCACAGATACCGACTGCACAAGCCCAAGCAGCGCAAGAAGTTCAAACAGCGAAAAACGTAAATTTTCAATCATCGTAATCCAGTTACAAGCTAACGATTAAGGCTTTGGGCATAAAGTGTGTATCTTTGCTTCCGCTTCATCCAAAATCCGCGTACACAAATATTCTACCATGAAATTTACTTCATTAGGATGCATATCCTCGACACCATCACGCAACATCGCCATGGTCAAATCATACGCAGATTCTTTATCGCCTTGCTCCAACATGATAAAAGCCGGCATATTCTTTGCCCAGCTTGGCAGCAAAATATTTTGGTTTTGTAGCGCGGAAAGTTCATGCGCCATCGACAAAGCCAAATCCAAATCTTTCTGCTTATGACGCGCCAGATAAATGGCACTCACCAACCAGCGCCATTTCTTATAGTGCGCAGCTTCACGAAGGCCTACCCTACGTAAATAAGCAATCGGTCCATTGAGTTGATCAGGGTTATCTGTTGCAGAAAAATAATAAGCAACCAACATAGGGATATAGTTCGATTTCGGATCCAAATAATCCAAAACGCTAAACCACTTGGTCAGTAAATCATAATTCAATTCACGCAGTGGCGTTGTTTCCCCCCCCACATCGCCCATATTCTGCAGCGTAATGCCATATGAGCGATAGGCAAATTGCGGGTCACCAAGGCCAATCCCTGCACTTGCTTCTTCGCTTGGCGGCGGGGGCACATCTAGCCATAAAGGACGATAATCACGTGTGATAACCCAAAACGATAATTGCAACATGAAAAGCCCAATTAAAAACAGGCTGATTATGCGAAAAGGCGTCACCATCAGCACTTCTCCTTAAAACTCACGGCGGATTAAGTCAAAAATCGCAGCGCATAACAAAACAGGAATACAGGCCACACCATGTGCTATAGACAGCAAACTTTGCGCAACATCCTTCACACCGTAAACTAGCCAGCTCGTCTGAGTCAGCAAATCTAAACGCGGCATAAACATAGAAATGCCATTAAAGACAAAGCTAAGAAGATCCGCGGCAGGAAGTGTAGCATCTGCCTGCGCAATACCTAATAGCTGCCCCATCATCCGCGCAAAAACATAAAAACCTATGGTACATAATGCGCTACCCGATGCGCTCGTAATAACCATAGAAAAGAACAGCGCAGCATTTGTAATAATAAGCAGTTCAACAGCAAGGCTACCAGCCCATATATATAAAGAAATATCAATGGCCGCGCTGCCTGATGCAATAACAGCTATAATGGCAAAAGCAGCAAAACACAGCGCTACGCATGATAAAGCAAATGCAATGGAAAGCACAAAGCTCGTTCTCGATATAGGGCGCGATAACAAATATTCAATTTCACGATTATCAAACAGACGCCGTATATAAAAACAAGTAAACAGTACCAAGCCGACAACAGCGAATATACGTAGGCTGCCCGCAATAAAAACGGAAGCAAATATATCTTTTTCAGAAATTACGGCGCTGGAGAGGAAGAAGGACATGCAGATAGAAAGAACAAATGTGACCGCTACAATCCAGATTAAGCGGTCACGTCGTGCAGCTTTTAAAGTATAGCCAACTAAAGGAAGAGATAAAATCATCTATTATACGCACTCCAAACCTATGCTAAGTCTTAAGCCTAAGCCTTAAACATTAAAGCTTAACAGGGCGGCGGTCTTGAGAGAACATGCGGTAAAAATCTTTGTCTGTGTTGTGAACAGTATCACCAGCACTATCAACAATTGTCGCTTTTAAGAAGATGATAAGCTCAGTTTTGCTTACACTATCATTATGATTTTTAAACAAGCTACCAAACATGGGCAGGTCCCCGAGAACAGGAATAGAGTTCTCCACAGACACTGTGCGATCCTCAAGAAGGCCGCCAAGAATAGCAACGTCACCCGATGGCACGCTGATAACAGAATCCATTTCTTGGACACTTACGACAGGAACGCGCGAGGTAATACCAGTAACATTCGCGCCTGCGGCTTCGGCTTGTGCGGCGGATAGAAGAACACCAGGATCTTCGACAAAGCTTTCAATACGTGTAATGGTCGGGCGTACTGACATTGAAATATCACGTTTAACCAAATCAATAGATGGCATCACGTTAATAAGGACACCTTCAGGCACAGTTCTAATTTGTGAATCTGTTTCAACTTGCGTTACACCTTCGTCCGTTGTCGTATCAATATCAATTTCAAAATAAACACTGTTTTCGGCAACATTCAAAACGGCTGCTTGGTTGTTAAGAACAGTCAAACGTGGGCTAGCCAAGGCATGAACCGTGCCGAAACGTGCGATTGCGTCAACAACAGTACTTAAATCGTTCCCCGTATACCCAACCTTAAAGTTCGAAGCACTTGCGGGATTTAAAGCCGTACGAACAACACCCCCGGTTGTATCCCAGCCCATAGTAAGTTCACCAGAAAGCATTCCGCCAACGACATTCCAATCAATACCAGCTGAAAACTCATCTGTAAGCGTAACCTGCAGAACCTTAGCTTCGATAAGCACTTGGGAGGTAATAGAACGGCGCAACTCAGAAAGATAATTCTCAACTTCCTCATGCTGATTTTCATTTGCAAAAATTGAAATCAACCCAGCTTGTCTATTGAGTGTGAAGCTTGGTGTGAAGCTTACAGCATTAGCTGTCGCAGCTGATGAAGGAAGAGATTGAATACGCAGCACAGGCGCAGGGCGTTGTGCCTCAAATTCGGCCGCGCTTAATTCTGCATTAGGGTTTGCGCCAACACTTTCCGCAGAAACAGGTGCAATAACCGGTGGCTGTGAGCTTTGCGATATATTTAGTGCAGGATCAGAATCTGTACGAAGCGTATTTTCAGTCGAATTAGCATCTAATAATTGTGCAAGGCTTTCATCTAAATTTTCCCAGAAATCTGACACAGAATCAGATGTTACACCAAAGGTAGAACCTGTATTTGCGCCCTCACCAGAAACAACAGATACATCCGTTGACATAGAAGACTTACTTTCGCGAATAATGTTCAAATAATCAATTTTATAGTTTTTAGAATATGGCGTATCCAATTCAACGCGCAATGTATTGTCTTCGATAACGTAACGTAGACCAGCAATATCTGAAATACGGTCAATAACAGTATCTAATGGCTTATTACGCGCTGTAAAAATAATCGAACCACTAATGCGTGGGTCAAGTTCAATATCATAGCCAGCCTCTTTTGCAACCTCAAACAAAGCATCACGCAGTGGAACGTTCTGGTTTAAAGATACAGATACAATCGGCATTGGCGTGAATTCGCTTGCATCTTCCATTACATAGCCTGAAAGCTCAGGAACGCCAGCATCAAGTTCATCAGCAAGCTCAACTTCGCGCGGCGCCATTGCATCCTTATAAGCTTGTGTATCAAGATTCGTGCTTCTATCCATTTTGGTATAGTTATTTGCGAGATCACACCCGCTCAAACCTAGCAACGCTGTTGTTACAACCAAAGTTAACTTTGTAAAAGAATGCTTTTTTAAAGACATATGGAGACCCACTTTTTTTAAGTACAGAAAGACAAAACGCCAATCTTGAAAATTAGCTATGAGATATGATTCGCAAAAGGATACAGAATCAACCTTTACATTTTGCTTCTTTTTACAGCTTTAGGCAAGCAAAGAAATCCATATTTAACAGTAAATATAAAACAATTTATGCGCGAGATTCTAATCTGACATTTTAAGACGGGATGTATCTAAATTGGCGAGCCCAACATCCGTATTACCTAGCCGCATCTGCTGTATTTTTAAACGCACATCATTTGGTGTATCTGAATGTGCCACAGCCACATCTTCCGAAATCAATCCACGGCTGTATAAGTTCAGCAATGATTGGTCAAAGGTACACATACCCATATTTATATTCTGACCAATAACTTCAGGAATTTTCGAAACCTTATTCTGTTCAATCAAGTCTTTAATAAGCCCCTCATTAATAAGAATTTCCATAGCCACCGTCATGCCACCATTCACAGTTGGCACAAGACGCTGCGATATAATTGCACGCAAGTTCATGGCAATTGATGCTCTAATTTGATCATGGCGGTCTTCAGGGAACATATTCACAATACGTTCAATCCCTTGATAGGAGTTATTCGTGTGCAGCGTTGATAAACATAAATGCCCAGTCTCTGCGGTGGCTAATGCCTGCTCCATAACCTCGCGGTCGCGTGCCTCACCGACCAAAACCACATCAGGGCGCTGACGCAATGCATTCTTTAGCGCAACAGCATAAGTTTCAGTATCAACACCAACTTCACGCTGGGTTACAACGCATTTCTGATGTTCGTGATAATATTCTATCGGATCTTCAATCGTAATAATATGCCCAGGTTTTGCCGTATTACGGTGATTTAGCATCGCCGCTAAAGTTGTAGACTTACCTGAACCCGTCATACCTGTAACCAAAATCAGGCCGCGTTTCGTCATAGCAAGATCTTTAAGCAATGCAGGAATTTGCAATTCTTCAAAGCTTGGAATTTGCGTCTTCACGCGGCGGATAACAAGCCCCGGAGATTGTTTCTGGCGGAAGACATTCAAGCGGAAACGTCCATATTTTCCCATATCGAGAGAGGTATTAAGCTCCATATCCGTTTCATATTCACGGCGCTGACGATTTGTAAGAACCATGCCAAGGATCTCATTCAAATCCTTAACATCCAGCTGAGTCGTGGAAAGATTTATTATACGGTCATCTACACGTATGGCAGGAGGAAAACCTTCCGTGAGATACAAATCACTGGCATCTCGCTCTGCCATCTCTTTGAGATAAGTGAATATAATAGGAACGCTCAAAATGAATAACCTTCTTCTGCTGCTGCCTTGCCTTCGCTATTGCTTTCACTCGCAGCAGCTTCACCACCACCTGTTCCCGCGATATGCTCTGGCTCATCATCTTCAAACTCAGACTCATCATCCGAAGCCTTAAGAAGCGCACGGCGTGCCTCGCGCTTCGAAATAATACCGCCATCTGCCAAGTTCTTAATCGCTTCTTCCATTGTGACCATGCCATAACGTGCGCCAGTCTGCATCATGGAATACATTTGCGCAATTTGGTTTTCACGAATAAGGTTTCGCACAGCATTTGTTCCAACCAAAATTTCAAAGGCGCCCACACGGCCACCGCCATCGGTACGCTTTAAAAGGGTCTGCGCAACAACACCTTGCAGGGAGCCCGAAAGCATAGCGCGTACCATCTCTTTATCACCTGATTCAAACACGTCAATAATACGGTCAATTGTTTTTGCCGCTGAGTTCGCGTGCAAAGTACCAAACACCAAGTGCCCTGTTTCTGCTGCGGTAAGCGCAAGAGAGATTGTTTCATGATCACGCATCTCACCAACCAGAATAACATCTGGGTCTTCACGCAATGCTGATTTGAGCGCCCGACTAAAACTATGTGTATCCGTGCCGACCTCACGGTGGTTAACCAATGACTTCTGCGAGCTATGGAAAAATTCCACAGGGTCCTCAACCGTAAGAATATGTTTACTGGTAGTTTGGTTAATATGGTTAATCATCGACGCCAAGGTTGTTGATTTACCAGAACCTGTTGGGCCAGTAATCAACACAATTCCTTTTTCAAGCTCAGCGAAACGCTTCATCACAGGCGGAAGTTCGAGTTCTTCCATAGTTGGGATATCAGAAGGAATGCTACGGAACACTGCCGCCGCCCCTTCACGCGTTGTAAATGCGTTCACACGGAAGCGCGCCTTTTCACCAAAGGAAATCGCAAAATCTATCTCAAGTTCTTTTTCATACTCTGCGCGCTGCTCTTCGGTCATAATCGAAAACAGCATCGTACGAATATCGTCACTCGCAAGCGCATCCATTTTCACGCGCTTCATTTCACCATATACACGCACGATAGGTGGCTGATTCGCACTAATATGCAAATCCGATGCATTATTCTGCATAGAAAATGCCAAAAGCTGAGTAATATCCAAGGTATATCTCCTTATAAAAGATGACTCACAGATGAGCGAGTAACGGGAACGCAAATGCGCATATACTAGAGTATCATATTTTTATAGTGTAAAAACTCTATTAATAAAAAAGAATATTTAACCGTAAAAGTACAACATAATCGTATCTCTAAAAATATAACATATTACTAAAGAAATGATAAGAGATGGACCAAAAGGAAAAACGGCATTTTTGTGCTTAAAACGCATATAGCCACCATGCAAAACACCAAGCCCTCCTGCCAACATCATAAAAACAGGTAAAATAGAAATACCGAGCCAGACGCCAGCCGCGGCGAAAAACTTAACATCACCAAGCCCCAAAGCATCTTTTCTCAATATTTTCGAAAAAACAAAACCAATAAATAGCGCAAGCCCCGCATATACAAAGCTATTGAGTGCAACAGCCTGCGCCACAGCAAAAATATCTGGCGCAGAAGAAAAAACAATCTGCGCAGCCACACCCAAAACCCACAATGCCGCGACCAAAGCATTGGGCAAAATATAGTGTTCAAAATCAATAACTAACAAAGATAACAATACAGGTACAGCAGTGACATATATTAAAGTTGACACATTCAGCCCGTAATGAAAAAACGTGACAAACGTTAATAAAATCGCGACACATTCAACCCAAAAATAAGAGCGTCCATATGCGGCGCCGCAGTGACGGCAATGGCCCTTTAAGAACAAATACGAAACCACTGGTATTAAATCCAAAAGGCCCAGTTGATGATTACAGGACAGACAATAGGAACGCGCCGCACCATCGCCCGTCCCACCTTTTTTAGATTTTGCACCAAACGCAACAGGAATACCGCGTGGTAATCGATAGATCATCGCTGTAGCGAAACTACCAAAAAGCCCCCCCAATAAAATGGAGAGGCCAATAAGAATAAACAAATCAATAAACTGAAGACTGACCATTAACGCCTACATATTACGCAAACGGGCCAAGCGGTCATAAATAACTTCGCGCTTGATTTGACCTGCGCGGCCGATTGAATCGATCTCCAAAGCGCGCTCATAATGCGAAATAGCCTTCTGATATTCTTTATTACGGTCATAAATAACCGCCAGATTATAATAATGTTTTGCGTTATCAGGCTCTATGGATGTTGCAATACCTACATAACGTTCAGCGCTTGCATAATTATGCATCCCTGCCTCAGCAAGCCCCATTTGCGCCGCAATAGCGGCATTACCTGGGTGCTTTTCGTAAAGCTCTTTTAGCCGCTCAAGCGCTACTGCAGGATATTGCTTAGAGACTAAACCAAGCAAGTTTACCAAAACCTTAGGGTTTTTTGGTGCGAGGTCCAAAAGCGCCTCATAAGCCTGTATAGCCTTTTCTTCATTGCCAGTCATTTGCAAAGCAATAGCGCGCCCCATTGAAATGCGTTGGTCTCTCGGATTTTTGCTATAAAGCTCCTCAAACATGTGTAGCGCAGAGCTATAACGTCTAAGGTCTAGCGCACGCTGCGCCGCAACAAAACGTGAATCCGCACCGCCCGCAGCATCCATACGATCAACAATAATCAATTTTTGTGCCGGATCCTTAATCGGGTCCGCCTTTGAAGGAGTCGAAAGATCAGAGGTTGTTACACCACGATCGGAGCTGTAATACTTCTCTTCCACATCATAATCATTGGCCGCCTCAACGTTTCCTGCACTTTCGCCGACCACTTTCTTAGCGACATCTGCTGGCACAACGTTCTTTGCAACATTTTGCGCGTCAGGCATAGGAATAGATGGCATTGCCGCACCATTATCGGCACTGCCAGTATCCGCACTACCAGTATTCACAACCGGCATTGGCGCCTGAATAGCTGGAGCAGAATCGCCACCGCCGAGCTCAGGAAAATCAGGTAAATCACCAGAATCCACAGCATCAAAGCTCGCCTCAGCTGTTGGCACCACATCAAATTCAGGCACAGAAGGCGTATCCATATTTGCCGCGTCTATTTCCGATATTTCACCAACGCTTTCACCATCGGCATCCGCTTCATCTGCGTTTATATCAGACAAGTCAAAATCTATATCCCCTGTAACGCTGTCATTTTGTTCTGCATCAGGCATTTCAGGCATAGAAATCTCTGTGACATTTTCAACTATAGGCGGCGCCAAGAAATCAGCATCAGACTGTGCGTAGCTTGGCGAACTGGCACCAAGCCCCGCAACACCGACAAGGCTTACAACTGCACAACTAAGAAATAATTTATTAATATTCATTGAATAACTCACTATACGTGGGACTGGCCTGAAAAAGCCGCTATTGATAATGTTAGTGTACAATAAGATCACCACCCTGCCAAGCGTATAAATACGCAAGCTGCGCTTATTGTATAAATAATACGCTTAACGATTGTGAAGAATAAGGTTCATAAAAGCACGTTCCAGATTATCCGCGCCCGAAGCTTGTATAAAATCGGCAGCTGTACCAAAAAAATGAACGCCCCCACCATCTATGATAGCAATTTTGTCACATATTTCTTCCATATCGGAAAGAACATGGCTGCTGATCAAAAAAGACGCGCCCTTTTCTTTTTCCGCCTTTATCAAATCTTTCACCAGACTACGCGAAAAAGGATCAAGCCCGCTCATCGGCTCATCAAGGATCATTAAAGCACAGCCCGTAAGAACGGTCGCAAGCAAGCCAATCTTCTGGCGCATCCCCTTTGAATAAGACGACACACGCTGATCCAAAAACTCCATATCAAAGGCCATGTCATGTACCGCAAGGCGTACAGCGTCACGCTCTACCTTGCGCCCATAAACTTTGAGCGAAAAATCTATAAATTCATAACCCGTCAAGAAAGCAGGTGGTTCAAATTTCTCAGGCAAATAGGCAAGCCCCGCACTATATTGCCCCTCATTTTCATTCTGCCCGACATCCATAGAGAACGCACCAGATTTTTCTTTGCGCAAGCCCAGCAAGGTCTTAATCAGCGTCGTTTTTCCGGCACCATTCAAGCCAATTAGCCCCACAGTTTCACCGCGCATCAAGCACAAATCTACAGCAGAGAGCACATCCGTTTTCGGGTACCCAACACACAGGCTTTCAGTTTTTAAAATAGCAGAATGCATGACGAAACTTACTTCAAATTAGCCTGGGAAAAACAGACGGGCGTCTAAGTTAAAGCTTTGATTAGGACGCAGCTTGATAGGGAATATTGTATTTGTGCCCTTATCAAACCATTTTAAGCGTACAAAATCAGAATGAACCTGTATATCCAGTATCTCATCGGGAAGACTATTTGGTGTAATGCGCAGCTCGTTCAAATAAATAGACCAGCTGTCTTTTGCGCTATACACAATCCCACCCAAAATCAGATTGCGCCGCGCACGTATTTCGCGCGATGCGCCAAAGTTCGCTGCCTGCCCACTACCTGGTAAACGCGCCTCAAAGCCACGGCGCGCTTCTTGAATCAACGCATATTCCGTTAAATTATAAAACAGCGATTTCATCACCGGCTTCTCATAGACAATATCATCGCCATTATCAAATTCAGAAACAATTGCCTGTAACATTACATTGAAATCAGAAGTTGCCTTTTCTTGATCTGTTTTAAGCTCAAGCAAATTAGGAAGAACAACCTCTTCCATATCGATCGGCTGCGCACGCTTTGGCTGAAAATCTCCTTCATCAAGGAAGCTCGATGTACCATCAAAACTTGACTGTGCAAAACAAGGCGCAGAAAACGCTGCTACACTGACAAGAAAGCCACAAAGCACAGCCTGAAAAACTTGGCTGCGCTGACGCGATAAAAATCTATTCTTTTCTGCTTTATATAAATATCTCATAAAACCTTACTCAAACCTATTCTTCAACAGTATCGTCTTTTTTTGTTTCAGGAACAGAATGCCACAAGAAATTCACATCAGCTTGTATCAAACTTACAGGTGTCCCCGCCCCAATCTTTTTTAAGGTCTCTGTATCAAGCTCCGCATTACGCTTAATATTAACCGACTGAAACTGAACATAACCAGGGAACTCATCTTCCAAAATCTCGATAAAACTAAATACATCAATATCATCCAGCGCCTCGATACTGAGTTTCACATTACTATTGACCCACTTCAAACTCGGCTGCGTTATATGCGGGCTAGACTTAGTTGCATATGGGCTAACATCATATTTAGCACGCAGAACTTGTGACTTTTTCTGTGCCTCAAAGAATATATCTCTTAAGACATCACGGTCCTGCTCTTCGAAGAAATTATTTTTTTCTAAACGCACATAATCCGATACTTGACCGCGTAAAGTCGCGAATTGTTCGCGCACTTTTTTTACCTCATTAAAGCGGTCACGCACTTTACGTTTAATCCCATTTAGCTGGCGCTCCTTAACAGCTATTGTATCGCTCATATATTTATAACCAAGCCCCGCACCAACATTAAGCGCAACAAGCAAAACCACAAATATAATACGCTTCGTTCCTAAAGCATTAAGCATTAGCGTACATCCTTTCTAATCAGAATAGCAGCCGTCAGGTCTTTTTTGTCACGTGCATTATATTGCTGTGCACGCGCCTGCGAAATGTCATAACCAACCTCATCAGAATAAACATCCACAGATGCCAAATCTTGCAACTCTTTTGTTACTGTTACGATATATTCTTCGCCAAAGTGTTTTTCCAAGCGGCTACGCAAGGCTTTAACGCTTAAATTCCCGCGCTCCACCTCAACTTCAGGCGGGAAACTCATCATTAAATTTGCCTCGACATGGCCTTTAGAACTTTTACCGCCATCAATATAACGAATTGAAAAGTCATCAAAACGCACATTATGCCCGAGGTTTTCGGCAATATCTTTTGCCCAAACAAGACTATCAAAGTTTCTCACCGACAAATCATTGTAAAGGTTAATCGCATTAAAAAACTTATCCAAGTCTATACCTATACGCTTTTTGCTCTCCACCTCACGGCGATACATGTTTTCAACTTGTAGCTGTTGATCCTTGGCCAGCTTAATATCAGCATCAACTTGATATAGATTTTTTCCCGTAAACGACACAAAGTAAATGGCCGCAAGGAAGGACACTGTGGCAAGAAACATAAAGCCACTGGCAAATTTACGCGGCTGCATTACCGCATCCAAATCCTTAGATTTTAACGGCAGATCAAGCGCAGCCTTGCGCCCACACCATGCAATATGTAACGGATCAGCAAGACGCAAATCTTCCTGCGCGCCAATGCGTATCCCCACTTTCTTCGCAGCCTCAGACGCTGTTAAAACAGTTAAATAGCAAGACACTGTAATCATTGCCTCAAGCGCCTGCGATGCTTCTGGATTTGCAATAACAACGACGTCCAAGCCATCTTCTTGCGCATAACCAAAACGCGCCAAATAACTCATTGTTGCGGTAAATTCTTGTGAGACCTCACTCGCCCATAGTCCAGGATCAATATCAGAATCCACGATCGGCGTTATACGTGTAAGCGCAAGCTCCCCATCATTCGTCACAATCTGACGCAGACCGCCATTCACATGCTGACCAATAAAGACAACCCATTTCGATTTTTTACGTTTCGTTTCTTTAGCAAGACTCTGTGCAAGCTCACTAATCATACCCGCAGATTCTACAGGCAACGTCGCATAACCAAATATAGGCGCATATGATTTATTCAACACATCCAAAGTAAGCTTGAACGGCTGCGTTACTGGCACCCCCGTAAACAAATAATAACTGCCCGCCATTTTCTTGTCTGACTTCATCGCCAGCGCCGCACGAATAGGATGGTTTGGGAAAACAACAGCCAACTTACGCCTTAAAACGCCAGCCTTATCAAGAGAACCAACCTTAGGCAGCTTCTCTTTACGATAATGCTGCTCAACCATGTCATTAAGGACAAGTATAGAACCTGAGCATTTTTTTGTAATCACAGCGATTGTTTTATCAATGAAGGCCTCATCAACCCATGGTACAACGCCTTGCAAGCGCACAAAGTTAGCATGCACATTATAGATAGCCAGACTTTCGTCTGTCATCATAAGCACCGTACGTGATGGCGCTAATATAGGTAGCGGTTTTGAAGCCATGAATAACGTCCTTAGAACCCAATATTTTCGAAACTAGAGTAAATTGGGCCAAATACGGCAGCCGCAATCCACAAAATCATAACACCCAAGAATGCTGTAAGGAAGGGCTCGATCATCGCGATCATACCCTGAATGGCCTCATCAACATCTTTTGTATAAAAATCAGAAACCTGCTCCAACACAGATGTTAAATTACCAGATTCCTCACCAATCTTAATCATACGCGTCACCAAACTTGGAAACTCTCCACTCAAAGAAAACGCCTCAGAAAGCGGACTACCCGATTTCACATAGGCTTCAACAGCCTCAACAGCCTCAACAAGTGCCAAATTATTCACCGTTGCGCGTGAACTTTTCAAACAATTAACAATATCAATACCGCTCGCAAATAACGCACCGAAGGTTTGTGCGTAGCGCGCAATATTTATCTTTCGTGTCAAATTGCCATAAATTGGCCACGACAGCATCATGTAATCCAACCGATAAGCAAAATCACCTGACATCTTCTTTAATGCCTTAATGCCAATAAACAATGCCGGCGGCGTTCCCAGAATTGCCCACCAATAAGACTGGAAAAATTCAGACGTATTAATCAACCACACCGTATAGAACGGCAGTTCCTGCCCAATATTCTTAATGAACCCAACAACTTCGGGCACAACATACCCCATCATCACGACCATCACGAGCAAAACTGCGCCCAAAAGAATCATTGGATAACGCGTCGCTTTTTTAATTTGCGACTGCATCATATCCATCCATTTCAGGAATTTCATTAGCTGCAAATATGAAGACGTCAAATCACCAGTATCTTCGCCCGCTGAAATCAATGAAATATAAAGGTTACCAAATATTTTAGGATGACGCGCCATAGATTCTGACAGCGAGCTGCCCTCAGATACGTCCCTATGAATTTCAGCCATAACATCGCGCAAAGTTGTATGGTCTGTTGTATCACGTATGTCTGCAAGAGAATCAAGCATAGGCACGCCCGCTGATTGCATTTGTTCCAAATGCATAAACAACTGTATCAAATCACGGACCTTAACTTTTTTCACGCCCAGTGAAAAATTGCCAATGCCTTTTTGGCTATCCATATCAGAACAGCCCATCAATTCCATACCAGCAGATTGAAGCTGACTATATAAGTCAATTTCATTCTTCGCCGACATAACCCCTTTAATTGGGCGCCCTTTAGCGTTTAATGCTCTATATTTAAACTTATGAATAGTCGCCCCCTATAATAATGATTACGACCAAGAATGCTTAATAAGAAAATGGAAATAGAAAACTTCCATCTGTTAATCTTTATCTATATTAACAACTTTTGACACGGCTGCAAAGTCTGATATACCTTCCAGTATCTTTAGCATACCATCATCCTTCATGCTTTTGAAACCTTTTTCAAAGGCCATCTTCCTAATTTCTGATTTTGGTGCATTCGAAGCTACCAAATCATCAAGATCTTCATCAAAGGTCAAAATTTCAGCCAGCGCTATACGCCCCTTGTATCCTTTGCCCATACACATTGAGCACCCTTTTTCGTGTGCTTTATAAATTTCTGGGGGCTCAGCTGGATCAACGCCCAAATAACGACACTCCTCCTCACTTGCACGATAAGCTATACGACAAGATGAACATAGGCGGCGCGCAAGACGCTGCGCAAACACGCCAATAATAGAGCCCGCCAACATACCAGGTTTAATATTCAGATCCATAAGACGTGGTAAAGCGCCAAAGGAATCATTTGTGTGCAGCGTTGTATATACTTGGTGACCGGTCATCGCAGCTTTAAGCGCCATTTCCGCAGTGGTTTGGTCACGAATTTCACCAATAAAGATAATGTCTGGATCCTGACGCAACATCGCTTTAATACCATCAGAGAACTCCAACACGCCTTCGCGCACGTTGGTTTGTCTAATCATCGGCAAGCTATACTCCACCGGATCTTCCAATGTCTGAATATTCACCTCAACTGAGTTAATATGGTTCAGCATTGAATAAAGCGATGTACTCTTACCACTCCCTGTCGGTCCCGTTACAATAATAATCCCCTCAGGCTTTGTTTGGCAGTATGCGATTCGCTCACGATTAACTGCACTAAAGCCAAGACCTTCTAACGGCATAATGCTTGAGCTTTTATCCAAGACACGCAAAACAATGTTTTCGCCGTGTACTGTCGGCAATGATGACACACGGAAATCAGCTTCGCGCCCGCCAACATTAATATGAAAGCGCCCATCCTGCGCACTAAGTTTATCTGCAATGTTCATATTGGACATCAGCTTGATACGCTGCGACATGCCGTTCCAATGCTTTTTATGCATCATATAAGCCGTGAACAACACACCATCAAGCCTGAAACGCAGGCGACAAAAGTTTTCTTCTGGTTCAAAGTGCAAATCCGAAACGCCGGTCTTAACGGCATCAAAAACCAGCGCATTAACTAAACGCACAATCGGATGCGTATAGGCCGTATCGCCCATCAACTCAGAAACATCAATATCATCACCTTGATTTTCAAGTTCTTCTAAAATGTCATCAATCGCGTTTGAATAACCATATGCCGCGTCAATCGCTTCAGATAATATTGTCGGCGTCGTCACAAGCGGCCTAATATGTAAGCCCTTAGGTATATGGCGGCGCAACGAATCCATCGCCACGACATCATGCGGATCCGTCATCGCAACGCAAATTTCATCATCATCAAACGAAACCGGCAAAACATTCATTTTTTCCGCCGTGGCGCGATCCATTAATTCCAGCGCCGCCCCATCAACAATTGTATTTTTAGGATCAAAGACCTCATGACCTGCAGCCTCAGCAAGCACTTGCGAAAGCACCTGATCATCAATAAATTCTAGCTCAACAAGGACTTGCCCAAGCATTTTACCTGAGATTTTCTTTTCTTGCAGGGCAACCGTTAACTGCTCCGCGGTTAGCACACCAAGTTCAATAAGGCGGTCACCTAGGCGAGAACTATTATCTTTCTCAACTCTTACAGGCACACTATGCCCGCCCATCATTGCGCCGCCAGAACTGGACGCCCTTGCACTATCCATTTCAATGTCGCTATTTTTACGCGCTGACATACCTTGCTTTCCGCCGGCAACGTCTGGTAAAACCTCTGTCGCCTCAACGTCAAGAAAGTCATCATCTTGCATGACACTGGTCGTCGGATCCACAGTAGATGCGACCGTTACATCACCGCGTATCACGTATGATTCATCATCGCCGCCACCTTCATGCTCCTCATCTAAAGACAAGTCAACTGCCGCCTCAGCCCCATGACCAGCATCACGCCCAGCAGCATGATCAGATGACACAGGAGGAGTGTCTTCATCATTTGGGCGCTCATCAGGCTCCAAAGATAATGGCTCATATTCATCGGCGTTGTCAGGCTTAGAGATGTCGTCGTTCACTTGCTACCTCATATTTGTAAAAAGCATAAAAGTTGAGAATAAATCATGGTAAAATTGTTCAAGAACACACCCATTCTGTGATGCGTATCTTATTTTATCACGAATCAATAGATTTGCACATGGCGCAAACATAAAATAAATATGACGCGAAAGTCTTAACAATCTCTTATAGCGTGGAAAATCATCTCAAACTATATACAGGGCTAGCACCCCGATAACAACAAAGCCTTTGACCCGTGTTGTTTTTGTACTAATATTACAAATGATATAAAATTAATTTAGGATTTCATTATGCCTGCAGAACTTCGGAGACTCGTCTTCTCTCATAAAGAAACAACAGAAGCCCTATTAAAATATGGCCAGCAAGAGAACATCCCCTTCCCTAAAGGGAAGATGATACGTGCCAAATATGCTGGCGGCGCAGAATATGAACTGCATAGCATGAAGGGCAAGCAAACTGGCGTAAACAAAAACTTCAACGTTGACGGTCAAGCCCGCGCCATAATTGTCACATTTTTTGACGAAGAAACGTTTGAACATAAATTTTTCAATCTTACTTCTGACTTTGTCAGTGCCGCCTTAATTGGTTTTTGTATTGAGCACAAAATCATGCTGCCGCGCGATGCCCGAAAGTCACTAGACCTTACAGAATTCAATGTTTGCATGGATGTTGTAAAGGACAATGACAGCGGCGGTTCACAGGGCGCAGGCTCGGGCAGTGGCGCACTCTCCCTCGAAGACTAAGCGGTAAATTTATTCACTGCCCTATACACCCCATCTTCGACACACAAAATACAAAAAAGGCTGCATAATATATGCAGCCTTTTAAAATCTTTATGCTTAAAACAGCTTAGCGTGAATAGAATTCGACGATAAGGTTTGGCTCCATAACGCTTGCATATGGAACATCTTCTAATGTCGGAATACGCAAGAATGTTGCTTTAAATGCTTTTTCGTCAACTTCGATATACTCAGCATATTCACGCTCTTGTGATTGCTGTGCTTCGATAACCATAGGAATCTGACGCGAGCTTTCTTTAACTTCAATAACGTCACCTTCTTTAACTTGATATGAAGGGATGTTTACGTGCTTGCCGTTAACCAAGATATGGCCGTGATTTACGAACTGACGCGCTGCGAATACTGTCGGTACAAATTTCGCGCGGTAAATAACCGCATCCAAACGACGTTCAAGCAAACCAATAAGGTTTTGACCTGCATCACCACGTAGACGAGACGCTTCTTTGTAATAGCTGCGGAATTGTTTTTCGCCTATGCTGCCATAAAAACCTTTAAGCTTCTGCTTCGCCATCAACTGAAGACCATAATCAGATAGTTTGCCGCGGCGCTGGCCGTGCATACCTGGTGCAGTTTGACGCAGGTTATATGGAGATTTAACGCGACCCCATAGGTTGCAACCTAGGCGACGATCAATTTTATATTTTGTACTTATACGCTTACCACTCATTGTGATTTCCTTTTCTTAATTTTTGTCCTAATAGACCGACTTACGGTTTGATTCTCAGCATTATTGCGAGCAATCAACGGGGAGCGAAAAGCCCCCACTTTCTTAAGAGTAAGGGCAATATACGGATTATCATCAAAATGTCAAAAGGTTTTTACACCCATAGGCCTTATTTTAAGCAGGCCGCAAAGCATAAATATTGAAATGTAGATTGCGCAAAAATTACGCTTAAAAAATTTGCGCTGAATAATAAGCAAGGCCAAGACCAACACTGCAAAATTTATCACCCTGAGAAATATCAGCGGCGGCAAATTTTCGCGCGACCATCTGGTTAATCGCTGGCAATTCGCTCGAGCCGCCAGTCAACACAACAAGCTCTACATCCCCCGCAGCTATGCCCGCTTCAGAAATACACTGATCCATCGCGCCCTCAATTTTCATGATTTGATCTGCAATATCTTGTTCAAAGCGTGCCTTACTAACATCCACTGTAAAATCAAACCCAATATCCGCCAAAGAGACAGAGGACGTATCAACGTCAGACAAGCTAATTTTAGCCGCCTCCACATGCTGCAGAAAAGCATGACCAAGTTTTTCTTCTTGCAGTTTTAATAAACGATCCAACTTATCAGGCTCCAACGCCGTGCGGCGCAAATCTTTCACTTCGCGCATGGATTTTTGTGTCTGGGCAAAATTCACACGCGGCCAATCTGAAAGCTCGCTATATATGGTCGACGGAATGTCTAAAACCTTATCTTCTTCAAATATAGAAGCAAACTGTCCGCCCAATCCCAAATAAGGCATAAAAGACGACATGGAAAGACGCTTATCAAAATTCGTGCCGCCAATACGCACACCTGCTGTCGATAATATATCCTCCCCACGGTCATCGCCAACGCCGCGCTTTGGTGAAAGCCTAATCACTGTAAAGTCAGACGTACCGCCGCCCAAATCAACAACCAAAGATAATTTATCCTGCGCCAATGCGCGCTCATGCGCAAAAGCCGCAGCAATCGGTTCATATTGGAACGCGATGTTTTTAAAGCCAATTTTCTGTGCGATTTCCCGCAACACATTTTCCGATTCCGCATCAGCATCAGGGTCATTATCATGGAAATGCACCGGGCGCCCCATCACAACATTTTCGACGCTTTGCCCGACATGGCGCTCCACCATGGCTTTGATGTTTTTTAAATATGTAGCCACAATATCAGTGAAATACTTCGTGCTGCCATTTACAACAGTACGCTCAGACATTAATGCCGTACCTAAAATAGACTTCAAGCCACGCATTAAGCGCCCATCTTCACCTTCGATGTAAAGCGCAATCGCTTCACGGCCAAAATACACGCCACCATCTTCGGCAAAAAATACGACACTTGGCAGCGCCTGCTTATCCCCCTCTAAAGACACCAAAGAAACTTCACCATCCACGTATACCGCACAGGTCGAATTGGATGTGCCAAAATCAATACCGCAAAATATATTCGTCGCCATTTACATGTCCTTAATACCAACAACGCAGCGCGTAGACACATTATTGACATGCCTTGCTTCAACTTAAAAAATGAGATGAAATTGCGTTATCTATAGCCGTTAAAAAAAGTGGTGGGCCCGGGGAGATTCGAACTCCCGACCGATCCGTTATGAGCGGAGCGCTCTAACCAGGCTGAGCTACAGGCCCACATGCGTAAATATGTATATCAAAAAAAATGATATGTACAAATTTAGCTAGACTGATTTAGCCTATTTTATACACAAGAGCAAGGTTTTGTTTCACTGCAGCACACAAAAAATTTGATCTATAAATGTATTTTTCCTAATATGACTTTATAAAAATAAATAATAATAAAAAAGTATATGGGAGCCGGTCACATGACCTCAAATAACGATAACAAAAAAGCGCGCAAATCCGCCTATCTTCTATACATTCCAGGTGGCGCGATGCTTGGCGTAGTTCCCATGAAGATGCTGGTCGAACTTGAACGGCTAACTGGCCTCCCCGCCAAAGATTTATTCCAAGCCTTTGAAGGTGTATCCACCGGCTCAATTTGCGTTGCAAGCATCCTGTCCGATTATACCGCGCAGGAAACGCTAGACCGCTATAAAGAAGATGGCCAAAAATTCTTTGACCCCATCCCCAACAGAACCGCAAAAATGGCGTTTACAAATGTTGCGAGCTTTGTCTTCACAGGTGCTGACCCATTGCGCAAGCACCGCTACAAGCTAAATGAAATCGTAAGAACGTCCAATCAGCTTATGCGCGCAATGGATGAAAGCTATTACCAAGATTTTGATAATTTGAAAAAATTTGCAAAACAAAACATTATCAGCGAAAAACACAAACGTAGCGCATTAAAAACATGCAGTCGCCTACTACGCGACGAAAAAGTTTCAGCAGATTCTCATGAAATGATCAAAACCATGAAGATCTATATTGATAACATGGAGCCTGTTGGCACATTAACATCCATATTCTACCAAGCCGCGCGCAAACCTGTAGATTTCATGATTAAGCATTGGGCGGGAGAGCACCATTTCTCCTCAGAAAAACCAAAAGAAACATTTAAAGAGTATTTTGGCAAAAAGCGCCTGAGCGATAGCCCCAAATCTGTTTATATTGCATCTTATAATTTGGAAGAAGGCGAGTTCGAACATTTCTTCCACCGCAAAGATGATCTTCTCTCTAACGCAAAAGACCTCCCAGGTACAACATCAGACGGTAATGAATTCTTATGGGATTCAACAATGGCAAGCATTGCTAGCCCCTTTGCATTCATCCCACATAAAACACTCAGCGATAAAGTCTATAGCGACCAAGCGATTATCCACTCTCCGATCGCCGCCGTTTGCGATTTATATAAGCACAAAGATGTCGACACAGATATTAAGCTCGTCTATTTAGGCGTCGGTAAATTTGATGAAGCCTTCATCATGCAAGAACATAAAAAGCTTGGCGTTGTAGGCCGCGTCCTGACCGGCGGCATTATGACGGACATGGAAAGCTATACCAATTCGCTCTCACGTCAAGCGCTCGGCAATTTGATTGGCGAAGAAAACGTGACCTTGTTCAACCCGCGCCTTTCAACAGAAGAGATTGAGAAGCTTAACCTTGCGCCCTCACGCGACACACTGGATGCATCACCAGAAAACACCGCCAAACTTGAACAAATCGCCAAGAATTACATTGAAATTCCGCGCGTAAAAACGCGCTTGCACAACCTTGCCATTGATTTATGCGAAAACCTGTACCTTCTTGGACAGATCGACCAGAAACATTTGGATGAAGTCAAATTGCGCTGCGATCACGCCCATATTGAAAGCGGACCGCACCACCAAGACCAACAAAATTCACCATGGAACGGCGTACGTAATTTCTTTGGTTGGAACCCGCAATAAATATCCGTCAATCATCCAATATAGACACAAAAAAAGGCGAGATGCTCTCTCGCCTTTTTTATTAATCTCAGTTTTCCTTATTTAACGCTTGGGCCAAACACAGATAAGCCTGCGACAACCGCCAATTCAGCAACACTGCTGGAAGCAGCAGCCACGCTATATAGCTTCACACCCGCACCCGGCATTTTATCATCAACAGCTTTTGCAACTTTATAAAATATATCTGACATAGACATTTACGAACTCCCTTTATATTTTTCTAGATATAGCTCTAAAGAAAAAGAAAGATTATGTCAAGATAAAAACATTTTGCGCAAGATAACACCAAAGGAAATGGCTAAAGCAAAAAAATAAGGCCGCAAATCATGCGACCTTATAAATAATTCAAACTCAACATAACTTTTAAGTATCAAGGAAGCTGCGTAATTTACGGCTGCGGCTTGGGTGTTTGAGCTTACGTAATGCTTTTGCTTCAATCTGACGAATACGCTCACGCGTCACGTTAAATTGCTGACCAACTTCTTCCAAAGTATGATCTGTGTTCATGCCAATACCGAAACGCATACGCAATACGCGCTCTTCGCGCGGCGTCAATGTCGCCAATACCCGTGTTGTCGTTTCACGCAAGTTAGAATGGATCGCACTTTCAACAGGCAAAATCGCATTTTTATCTTCAATGAAATCACCAAGGCTTGAATCTTCTTCATCACCAATTGGCGTTTCCAATGATACAGGCTCTTTTGCGATTTTAAGAACTTTACGCACCTTATCAAGCGGCATGTGCAAACGTTCTGCCAATTCTTCTGGTGTTGGCTCGCGACCAATTTCGTGCATCATTTGGCGGCTTGTGCGCACAAGCTTATTAATGGTTTCAATCATATGCACAGGAATACGGATTGTCCGTGCTTGGTCCGCAATTGAACGCGTAATCGCCTGCCTAATCCACCATGTCGCATAGGTCGAGAATTTATAACCACGGCGATATTCAAATTTATCAACCGCCTTCATCAAACCAATATTACCTTCTTGGATTAAATCAAGGAATTGTAAGCCGCGGTTCGTGTATTTTTTAGCAATCGAAATCACCAAACGTAAGTTTGCTTCAACCATTTCTTTTTTTGCACGCCCAGCTTCTTTTTCGCCTTTTTGTACTGTGGCAACAATACGGCGGAATTCTTTAAGCGGCAGGCCAGCCTCATCACCAATAGACATGATTTGATCGCGCATACCAACAACGCGGTCACCATAACGCTCAACAAATTTCGTCCACCCCTTACCTTTTAAGCCAGTAACCGTTTCCATCCACGCAGGGTCAAGCTCATTGCCGTAATGCTGCTTGAGAAAGTCTTCACGCTTAACGCCACTATCTGTTGCAAAACGCATGATCTTACCTTCAAGGCCAACCAAGTCGCGGTTCATTTTATAAAGCTTTTCGATTAGCTGTTCAATACGCGCGGGGTTAAGACTAACCTCGTTCATCAACTCAACCATTTCTTCATTAAGCGCTTTATATTTCTTATTCGTCGCATCCGTTGGTTCGTCGCCCTTATGGAAGGCTTCTAAACGCTCTTTTTGTACTTTAAGAATTTTTTTGTAGGTTTTTTGGATTTTAGAGAAGATTTCAAAAACAACAGGACGTAATTCTTCTTCCATAGCGGCTAATGATACGCTTGCAAGATCATCATCATCCTCGTCACTATCTTCACCATCTTCAGATTCGCTATCTTCGTCCTCTGAATCTTCTTCTGATTCTTCACCTTCAGCTTTTTCTTCTGTATCGCTGTCTTCTTCTGCATTATTAACCTGTGTCATATCTACAGGCTCTTCAGTATTATACATCGCATCAAGATCAACGATTTCACGCAGAAGAATTTCTTCATTTTGTAAAGACTGATACCACGCGATCAAAGATTCTATTGCTAGCGGGCTTTCGCAAATACCGCTAATCATCATTTCTTTGCCGGCTTCTATACGCTTGGCAATCGCAATCTCACCTTCACGAGAAAGAAGCTCAACTGTGCCCATTTCACGCAAATACATGCGCACAGGGTCATCTGTGCGCCCAGTATCATCACTGGCAATATTACCACCAGATTCGTAATCACTTTCTTCGTCATCATCATCGCTGCTCTTTTTTGCAGCGGGTGCATCTTCTTCGAAATCATCTTCACTTTCGACAATTTGCACACCATTTTCAGACAGATTCGCCATTGCGTCTTCAATCTGCTCCGAAGTAAATTCTTCAGCAGGAAGAGCGCCGTTCAATTCATCATAGGTGATAAATCCGCGCTCTTTACCTGTTTTAGACAGCTTTTTAACAACACTGGCTATTGAGCCTGCCTTGCCTATATCGTCACCATCATCTTGCTGTCTTGCTTTTTCACTTACGCTCATTTGCTTTTCAAGCTCGCTATTCTTGCTGTTATTTGCACATTCTTTAAATAGTGTTTATACGCGACCCTCACGCATTGCAGTAATATAGCATTACATACAAAAATAAAAACACATATCGGACAGATTATAATAGTCCGATGAGACCGCAGATTAAAGCGGATTTTGAAAGAAAAATCCAATCTTTTTTTTGACTTTATTATTTGAAGGCATAAAGCCTTTATTTACGCGGCGCGAGAAGCATTCTGCACACATAAAAATCTGTGTATTTAACTTCGCCTCACCTATCCTTGCTTTTGTAGCTCCGCTAAACGCTGTGCGTTTTCTTCTGTGAAGTCTTGCTCCAATGCCTTAATGGCTTCTGCAAGCGCCGTTTTATGAGAAAGCGCGTTTAAACGTTTAACCACAGAATCCCACCCCTTAATCACTTCATGCTCTTCATCACGCACCTTTAACCATGGCGCATGCATAGATAAATTACTATTTTCAAGCCGTATAAGCACATCGCCATACCCATCCGCGCGTAGTGCTTCGCCTAATTTTGTCATATCCTCTTGATATAGCGCAACATCAACATCAAGCAAGTATTGCCTCAAATGCTCTAAATCGCCTTGGCAAAACTTACGGCGCTCCATCTCATCATAAAAACGCTCCAAAAGCGGCGCAAAGCGCATGCTCCCCAGTAATAAAATTGTTTGTAGCGTTTCAATCAAGCCGCTATCTTCGCCCGAAACATTAATCGCGGCTTTCTGGTGGTATTTTTCTGAACGCTTGGCGCTTTCATTATCACCTTTCCCTTTATATTTGCTGTTCCGCTTAAATGTCGAGAAATGCTTATAAAGCCGCTCACGTATATCACGCTGATAATAATTCTTCGTCGAGGTATCTGCGATCACATCAATCGCATCATACAAACCTTTTTCTAGCCCCGCGCGCTGTTCGGGCGTTTTAAACTCTTTGCCATTGGTTTTAGCGTGCCACAAATAATTGGCCAATGATAAGGCGCTAATGAAAATCTGGCGCAGTGCCGACACCCCTTTAGTCTTGATAAATGAATCTGGGTCTTCTCCTTTGGGCATAAAAGCAAAGTTCACAGTGCGCTCTGATGATACAAATGGCATAATACGGTCCATCGCGCGCTCTGCCGCGCGCATACCTGCGCTATCACCATCAAAACATAAAATCGGCGTTTTATGATTATAAGCGCCAATTTTCCATAGCGCCTGTATTTGATCATCCGTGAGCGCTGTGCCCATAGGCGCAACCGCGCCTTTAAACCCTGCGTCATGGCAGGCAATCACATCTAAATAGCCTTCCACCACAATCGGCGTATGCCCTTCACGGCTTGCTTTGCGTACTTGGTATTCGCCGTATAATGTGTGGCTTTTATTAAACAGCGGACTGTCAGAACCGTTAATATATTTTGGCGGCGTGTAATTCTCACTATGCGCAGGGAATCCTGCCGCGCTACGTATATGGTCCGGCAGTATACGTCCGCCAAATGTCACAACGCGCCCTTTGCGGTCAAGCACGGGAAACATAATGCGTTCCCTGAAAAATGCATAAGGTTTGCCGTCTTTTTTACTGGCGCGACACAGCCCTGATTCGATCATTTGCTGTTCATCATAGCCTTGCGCTTTTAAATATTTCGGCAGCCCCTGTCCATCCAAAGGCGCGCAGCCAATCATAAAGCCCGAAAGCATGCCGCGCGATACACCACGCCCGACCAAATAATCAAGAAAAACCTTATTCTCGCCCGTGTAAAGCTGCTGACAGAACCAGCTCGCCGCATCATCCATTAATTCATACAGCCCCTTACGTTGCTGCTCAAAATGAAAATCCGCCGCAGTTTGCTGCTTTTGGATCGGCATTGGAATGCCCGCCTTGCCCGCTAACTGCTCCACAGCTTCGGGGAAAGGCGTATTATCATGGTCAACCAGAAAACGTATCGCATCACCATGCGCCCCACAGCCAAAGCAATGATAAAACTGTTTTTCATCATTCACATAAAATGAAGGGGTTTTTTCTTTATGGAACGGGCAGCAGCCCTTAAACTCACGCCCAGCGCGAGTCAGCTTCATACGCTGCCGAAGAATATCAGACAGGGTCAGATTATCGCGAATCTGGTCTAAAAATTGTGGCGTAAATTTACTCATAGTTATGATTTAGCAAGAACCTGCGCCCTTGCCTAGTGGCTTTATCACTTTAAGGATGTTTTATTAACCGAGCTTCTCTTTAACGACGGAGCTTGCAAGCGCCATATCAAGCTTACCTGCATATTGCGTTTTCAGCGCCGCCATAACTTTGCCCATATCTTTTATGCTCTCTGCGCCGACTTCATCAATCAAGCCAGCAACAGCATTGCCAACTTCATCTGCGGAAAGCTGCTCTGGTAAGAAGCCTTGAATAACGCTAATTTCTTCTTCTTCGCGCTCTGCAAGTTCTGGGCGACTGGCTTCGTTATACATACGCGATGATTCCTGTCTTTGCTTAATCATTGACTGCAACAAAGATAAGACTTCTTCTTCTGAGATACCGTCCTGACCGCTTGATGCGCGGGTGTTAATATCGCGCTCTTTAATCGCAGCTAAAATCAGGCGAATAGTCGAAAGAGACACGGTGTCTTTTTCTTTCATCGCAGTTTTCATAGCGGTGTTTATTGTCTGGCGAAGTTCTGGCATATCATTTTTCTTTTTGTATAAAGTTACGCATATAAGTTATATAGATCATCTCTGTCATAAACCGACCCTTAAATGCAATAGAAAAAGTCACTTATCCGCGCTTTATCTCTCGCTGCCTTTATTTTCTATACTCTAGGTTCGTTTTTTCTTGATTTTACGTATTGCTTTTTCTGGCAATATTTTCTATAAAGTCTATATGGTAAAAAAAGCAAAGCAACGCATCGGTATTTATGCAGGGTCTTTCGCCCCCTTAACCCTTGGTCACATCGCGATGATTAAGGAAGCCGCCACTTTTGTTGATCGCCTGATTATATCCATCGGGATTAACCACGACAAAACAGGGCTGTTCACCATTGATGAACGCGTGGCAATGATCCATAACGAAATTAAGGACGGCGCATTAAAAGACATTAAAGGCTGTAAGTTACAAGCCAAAAGCTATGATTGTATGACTGTAAAATTTGCAGAAAATGTCGGCGCAACTGTAATGTTCCGTGGCCTACGCTCAGCCAATGATTTTAACGATGAACTTGGCCTTGCACTAACGAACAAAGACCAAAACCCCGCTATTAAAACTGCGTTTTTAATCACCGACCCAACGCTGACGGCTGTATCCTCAAGCATGGCTAAAGGCTTAATTCAAAATCAAGGTAAAGTCACAAGTTACCTCACACCCGCAATTGAGAGCGCCACGCGCGCAAAGCTTTCCTTATAAGATAACAAAAGACGCACCGCCGCTTTTTCCTGTTGCCAGCCTGCATATAGTAGCTTATAAATTCCATCTCGGTACAACTTTTCACTTCTCAATGAAGGACTCACGATTATGCCGAGCCGCAAAGACATCCAATCCATCTGTATTATTGGCGCTGGCCCTATTATTATTGGGCAAGCCTGTGAATTTGATTATTCTGGGACGCAAGCCTGTAAAGCCTTAAAAGAAGAAGGCTATCGCATTGTCTTGATTAACTCAAACCCTGCGACAATCATGACAGACCCTGATTTGGCGGATGCCACATATATCGAGCCGATCACCCCCGAAGTTGTTGCCAAAATTTTAGAAAAAGAAAAACCTGATGCCTTGCTCCCCACTATGGGCGGACAGACGGCACTGAATACAGCTTTATCCCTCGCCGATGACGGCACGTTAGAGCGCCTTGGCATTGAACTTATCGGCGCCAATCAAGACGCCATTGAAAAAGCCGAAGACCGTCAGAAATTCCGCGATATTATGGATGATATTGGCCTAGAAAGCGCAAAAAGTAAAACCGTCCATAGCATTAGCGAAGCGCTAGATGGCCTTGATTTTATTGGCCTACCTGCAATCATTCGCCCATCCTTTACCCTTGGCGGCACGGGCGGCGGCATTGCATATAACCGCGAAGCGTTTGAACGCATTGTCCGCGAAGGCTTAGATGCATCCCCCGTCACTGAAGTTTTAATCGAAGAATCGCTTCTCGGCTGGAAGGAATATGAAATGGAAGTCGTGCGCGATAAAGCCGACAACGCCATTATTATCTGTTCGATTGAGAATATCGACCCTATGGGCGTGCATACGGGCGATTCGATCACCGTTGCCCCTGCGATGACCCTCACCGATAAAGAATACCAAATCATGCGTAATGCTTCACTCGCCGTATTGCGCGCCATTGGCGTTGAAACCGGCGGCTCTAACGTGCAGTTTGCGGTTAATCCCGCCGATGGGCGCATGATTGTCATTGAGATGAACCCACGCGTATCACGCTCCTCCGCGCTGGCATCGAAAGCCACAGGATTCCCCATCGCCCGCGTCGCGGCGAAATTAGCCGTTGGCTACACGCTTGATGAATTAAAGAACGAAATTACTGGCGGTAAAACCCCTGCATCGTTTGAGCCGAGCATTGATTACGTCGTCACAAAAATACCGCGCTTTGCATTTGAAAAATTCAAAGGCAGCGACACAACACTATCAACCGCGATGAAATCCGTCGGCGAAGCCATGGCCTTTGGACGCTGCTTTGAAGAATCATTACAAAAAGCGCTGCGTTCACTAGAAAAAGATTTAGATGGCCTTAATGACGTTGTGATCGGCTCACCATCCCTTACCCAAGAACAGCCGCACCCTGACCAAATTCGCGCCAAGCTCTCTGAGCCTACGCCAACGCGCATATTATATATCGCGCAAGCATTCCGCTTTGGCATGAGCCTTGAAGACATTCAAGCGGTTACCAGTTTTGACCCGTGGTTTTTAGAGCGCATCGAAAATATTATCAGAACTGAGAAAAACATCATTAGTAATGGCCTGCCTTGCTGCCCTGAAGATTGGATGTACGTTAAGAAAATGGGCTTTTCTGACCGCCGCCTTGCCCAGCTTGTGAAAGTTGAAGAAAGCCATGTCAGCGCCGCGCGCGCGCGCCACAATGTTCACCCCGTTTACAAACGCATCGATAGCTGCGCAGGGGAATTACCATCCATAACCCCTTACATGTATAGCTGCTATGAGGGCGATGGCATTAACCCCGCCCATAGCGAAGTTGACCCAAGCGCGGCGAAGAAAATCATCATCCTTGGCGGCGGGCCAAACCGTATTGGCCAAGGCATTGAATTTGACTATTGCTGCGTTCATGCTGCCTATGCATTAAAAGATGCTGGCTTTGAAACCATCATGGTCAATTGTAACCCTGAAACCGTATCCACAGACCCTGATACTTCAGACCGCCTGTATTTTGAGCCTCTCACCGCAGAGGACGTCATCGCGCTTATCCGCGCTGAGCAACAAAACGGCGAAGTTGTCGGCGCGATTGTGCAGCTTGGCGGGCAAACACCGCTGAAGCTTTCTCACATCTTATTAGAAGCAGGCATCCCGATTTTAGGCACAGATCCAGATGCCATTGATTTGGCAGAAGACCGTGAGCGTTTTCAAAAATTGCTGCATGAACTGGGCTTACAGCAGCCGCCAAACGCCCTTGCTTATTCCGCTGAAGAGGCAATTGAAAAAGCACAGCATTTAGGTTTCCCGCTTGTAATTAGGCCATCTTATGTCCTTGGCGGCATGGGCATGGAAATCGTCCAGGATATGGACGGTCTAAAAAAATACATCAACGTCGCCGTCGAAGCATCAGGCGGCGCGCCTGTATTACTTGACCGTTATCTCAAACAAGCGACAGAGGTTGATGTTGATGTTTTGAGCGACGGCGAAGACAGCTACGTTGCAGGCATCATGGAGCATATTGAAGAAGCGGGCGTGCATTCCGGTGATAGCGCCTGCGTTTTACCGCCGCATTCCCTGCCTTACCGCACCGTGCGCGAACTTGAAAAACAATCTAAAAAACTTGCCAAAGCCCTGAATGTTGTCGGTTTAATGAACGTGCAATTTGCCTGTAAGAAAAACAAAGACACTGGCGAATTTGATATTTATATTTTAGAAGTCAACCCACGCGCATCACGCACCGTACCGTTTGTCGCCAAAGCGACAGGCGTTCCGATTGCCAAAATCGCCGCGCGCATCATGGCGGGAGAAAAACTAAAATCATTCCGTACGCAAGGCATGTTAAAAGGCATGGCGCCAGACCATTTAGCCGTAAAAGCACCCGTCTTCCCCTTTTCGCGCTTTGCGGGCGTTGACCCGATACTCGGCCCCGAAATGAAATCAACAGGCGAAGTCATGGGCTTAGACATGGAAGTCGGTCAGGCTTTTGCCAAAGCGCAAATGGGCGCAGGCATGACACCGCCGCTTGAAGGCAAAGTGTTTTTATCCGTGAAAGATGAAGACAAGGACGCATTATTAATCATAGCGCGTGAACTTGAAGAAATGCAGTTTGACTTGGTTGCGACAAGTGGCACATGCCAATTTTTGAAAATGAACGGCGTACGCGTTGAACGCGTCAACAAAGTCATGGAAGGTCGCCCTAATATTATCGACCACATGATTAACGGCGACATTCATTTAATGATTAACACCACCAAAGGCACACAAGCCCACGCAGACTCGCAGTCGATCCGCCGCACAGCATTAATGAACAAAGTGCCCTATTACACCTTGCTCACGGCGGCGCGCGCAGGGGTGCAAGCCATACGCGCCATGAAGAACAAACAAATTGATGTGAAGCCGCTGCAAGAGTATCTAGATGATGCGGCTTAAAGCGCACGATAGTTTATAATAAAAACTTACGCATGATAAAATCTGCATAAGCGCGCGCATCATCGCCTGACCAATCATGTTCAGCCATGATGCTGCGCGATGATTTTAATGCGCCATGCTGCCACACATTATCGTGCAGCCAGTGTGTTATCGGCGTAAAGTCACCACCTGCCATTGCGCTATTTAGCGCTTCTTCGCCATGTGATGCGCTTATAGCTTCATAAAGATGCAACGCATAATGCTGCCCCATGAAATAATTATCAAAATCGGTAAACTCGCCGGAGAACCAATGCGGGTCTTGCAGTACGCCCGCGCCCTCATCTGGCGGTAAATGCCCCAGATAAGCAATGGAAGATTCGTTAAACGCCTGCGATAAATGCGCGGCATTTAGGCGCTGCGCGGCAAGCTGTTTCATAACACCGTGGCGCGCAATGCCATGTAACCCATATTCGACAATATCGGCATTGGCGCGGTCTTTATCTGCGCCGCGCGCCATTAACCGTGACAGTACTTCATCGGGGGGAAGCTGCATTACGCCCTGCGTTTCTTCATCAATAACTCGCGATAAATAAGCTGCAAAACCCGCATTACGCACAGCCGCATGTTCCCAGAACAGCGCCATGGCTTCGTCCATATCGCGCCCTGCAACGCCGCTTAACGTTTGCCCAGCCTTATTGCGTGGTAAGTTTTGGCGGTATAGGGCATGGCCAGCCTCATGCACCGCAGCTAAAATTGTTTTCAACGCATCATTTTCATCATAATGCATCGATATAAACACATCATCACCATAACCAAAGCACGCAGGATGCGCCCCTTCGAGGTATGATAGACGCGCAAAATCAACGCCCATATCATGCATGATGCGTTTAACAATACGCTGTTGAGCCTCTGGCGCGATGCGCCATTTATCATGCGCCGCGTCCACATTTGACGGCGCAGCTTTTAACAGCGCGGCATTTAATTTTATATAGCGCCGATAACTATCTGCCATCAGTACTTCAACATCTGCGCTATTAAGGCCGCGGCTTTGCAGCGCGAGTAGATCATCATAGTTTTTACCATGCGCAGCATCATTAAACTGCGCGGAGAGTAACGCATCAAACGGCACACGCGCAGCGTTAAAATCATTTTGCGCGCGTGCTTTATTATCCCTGTTCATTATGTATTAATAGCACAGCGCCTTAGAGTTGAAAAGCGGCGGTGCAATCTTGCCCCCAACGCGCCTAAACTACTCCGAAAACTCCGCCATATCGGGGACGCGGCTAAAGGCAATTTTTGTGCCTACAAAGCCCGCTTTGGTTTTAGGTGACACACCAATTTGCAGCGTTTCTGCGCCATATTTTTGGTTTAAATCATCCATCACTTGCGATAAGGCCATATGGCGCTTTTGCTGTTTTTGTACATCTGCCGCGCCCATATCAAACAAGTCAGGCGTGATATCTTCATTACGGCATAAATCATACATCGCAATCGCAATTTTCACTGGGCGATCACCGCTGCGCCGAAAATCAGGGGCGGCGATAATTTGCGCGGCGAGCCTATCCCATAATTCTTCCAAAGCGTAGAGGAATGTAAAATTATCCTGCGCGGCGGCAAACTTCGCTTCCTGCCCCCATTTATTGCCGGATTGAAACCGCACGGAAAGGCTAAACCGCTTGGCATAAAATTCTTTACGGCGCAGCCGCGTTGCGGCCTTAATGGTTAAACGCCGCCCAACCTTATACGCCGCATCTGGCGTGCGCAATTCTGGGTCTAACACGCGCGAATGACCAATGACGGAAGTTTTGGTTTGCTGATCGGGAATTTCATAGCCGCGCAGCCGATACCAAAAACGCTCCCCTTCAACGCTGCCCCATATGCGCCGCGCATGTTTTGGCGATATATGCCAGAGCTGCTCAACGCTCCTCACGCCGCCGCGTTCTAGACGCGCTGCAACGCCTGTATTGATCCCTGTTAAATCGGTTAGCGCCAAGGCAAAAAGCCGTTCATGCATCGTATCAGGCGATAATATCGTCAGCCCATCAGGTTTTTGCATGTCGGTGGCGATTTTCGCCAAATAAGAATTCGGCGCAATACCTATTGAACAGCGCACATGCGCCCCTATATTCTCCCGCAGCCCTGCTTTCAAGCGCATCGCCACAGCGCTTGCGGCTTCTGGCGTGCGTTTATTGGGCGGCAAGCGGCTCGACAGCTCATCCACCGACCATATTTTATTGATCGGCGTATGCTTAATCACCTCTTCAATGATCTTTTCATGGTATTCAACATATTTATTATGCCGCGCCGGCACCGTAATCAAGCCGGGGCACATTTCGCGTGCTTCTTTGATCCGCGTTCCTGTTTTAATGCCAAACGCCTTTGCCTCATAAGACGCCGCAATGGCGCAAGTATACTCCGTATCCATAGGCACAACGGCGACAGGCTTACCGCGCAGTTCAGGTCGCTCTTGCTGCTCTACGCTCGCAAAGTAGCTGTTCAAATCAAAAAACAGCCATTTGCAGCTATTTACTTCAGGAGACTCCATCATCGCGCCGATCACCAACCACTCATCATGTTCTTAATATGTTCCATTATAGGCACAAAAATAAGCACAAAACAAGAACAAAATATAAACGCAGCACACATCAACCCTTTAATATAATATTTACCTCTATTGGCGATGATAGATGAAGGTGATAAACTTCTAAAACTAAACAAATTTTCAACACAAACATATTTAGAGCAAAGATAACGAGGCGACATATGGATAGCGCAGCTAGCAAACCGCAGACATTGAATGAAAGCCAATTTTACATGTGGCGCACCCTGTTCGCCCTTGTCCATGCCGATCAAGTCGTCACCGATGAAGAACGTAAATTCATGGAAGGCGCATTAGACAAGCTGACCTTGACCGATTATCAACGTTCCATTTTGGTCTCCGACACAATGGAGGCCACTGATGTCGGCGAGATGTTCAAACGCATCACCGCCCAAAAAGACCGCACAGAATTTTTCCACCATGCACGCATATTAGTATGGTGCGATGGTGATTTTGACCAGCAAGAACAAGAAATCTTGCAAAAACTAGAACGTACCCACGTCGCCGATGTCGACTTCGCCGCCTTAATGCAGGAAGTTAATCTCAGCTTTGACGATGAAGAAAAAGAAAACATGCTGCAAGAACACAAACAAATCGAAAAAGAAATCGATAGCGGCGGCAGTGATAATCTGCTCAGCGCATTGAAAAAATTGTTCCGGCCTTACTAAGAGATAGCTAAAAACATTACATAGAGAAACAGCGCAACCTTATTCCAGTTGCGCTGTTTTTATATTGAGATTTCACGACATCTATTCCCGCCCACTTAGCTTCTTCAAAATCTCTGTTGATGGGCCGTCTGCCATGACGCGGCCCTTATCAAGAAGGATGAGGCGGTCAACAAGCGGCAGAAGCGATGTTCTATGCGTGATAAGAATGAAGGTTTTATCTTCGATAAATTCACGCAGCTTAGAGCGCACGCGTAGCTCTAGCGCGTTATCCATACCATTTGTCGGTTCATCGAGGATCAAGATTTTCGGGTTTTTGAGGAACGCACGCGCAATCGCGATGGATTGCTGCTGCCCGCCTGAGAGGCTTTTACCATTTTCGCCGACTTCCAAATCATAACCATAGCCTGTCTGTTCAACAAAGATATCAAGGCCAGAAATTTCGGCTGCTTTTTGGAACTCTTCATCGGTGACATCTTCATTGCCAAGCAAGATATTTTCTTTAATCGAACCACTAAAGAAAAACGGTTTTTGCGGCACGATGCCAATATGACGGCGCATTTCGGCAGGGTAAATAGTTTCCATTGCAAAGCCGTCAATGTGAACTGAGCCGCCTTGCGCGTGTAAAAAGCTTGTCAGCAGCCCTGCAACGGTACTCTTCCCCGCCCCTGTGCGCCCAATAATGCCCACGCGCTCACCAGCTTCAATTTTGAAGTTAATGCCGCTAAGTGTTGGGCGGAGCTGGCCTGGATATTGGAACGCGACTTCGCGGAATTCAATCGAGCCATCAAACGGCCCTTTGGTCGCGTAATTACGTGTTGGTTCGCCTTCATAGGGCATTGAGAATATACTATCAATCATCCGCAAAATATCACGTGACTGCTTCATACGCGATATCATCGCAGAAACGTTCATAATCGGCGCAACTGCGCGGCCTGAAAGTATAGAACAGGCGATCAACTTACCTACTGTAAAGCCTTCATTCGCCTGAATTTCAAACACGCCAAAAAACACAACAACAATCGTTACGCCCTGCGCGATCATTACCGATAAATTTTGTGAAATGCTGAGCATCAAATGACTTTTACGCGCCGCAGCTGCCGAATGGGTGGTTGATGTATTCCAGAGGAATAGGCGCGTGCCAATCGCGTTATGCATCTTAATGGTTTCAAGGCCATTAAGTGTTTCAATCATCGTTGAGCTTTTATTCTGCATCGATGTGAACGCATTAAGCGTCAGACGGTTAATCGGCACTTGGACAAGTAAGTTAATCACCAATATCAGCCCCGCCGCGCCAAGCGCGATGCCTGACAATGCGGGCGAGAGCATGTAAATAACGCCAACAAAAAGCAGGAAGAACGGGAAATCAACAATAGCTGGCGCAAGGCGCGTCGCATAATAATCACGAATGGATTGTAATTCGCGGAACAAATTGACGCGCTCCCCGACGGATAAACGCAGGTCAATTGATGGTAAATGCATCAGCCGTTCCATCAAATCAAAGTCAAACTGACAACCAACGCGGGTCGCGACATGTTCAAGCAAATAACTCCGCACGACTTTAAAGAACATATCGAGCAGCAAGACAATCGCAATACCTGTTGTGAGTACCATCAATGTATCTTTGGCGAAGTTCGGCACAACGCGGTCATAAACATTCATCGTGAAAAGCGGCACAGCAAGCGCAAAGATGTTAATAAACACGGTCGCAACCATCACATCGCGATAGGCCTGCCAATGTTTAAAAATCGGCTTCCAGAACCAATCAACTGTATTGCGTCTGCGCAATGCATTCGCATCCATATTCTGACGCAATTCTTGCGGCGCGAGGATAATCACCTGTTTGGTAAAGCGCTTTTCAACATCTTCAATTTTATCGGTAATATAGCCCTCACCTGGACGAAAAATCTTACCCTTATGGGTTTTCTGCGGCAAAACAACTAAAGCTTCGCCATCATCCATAATGATAATACAGGCCGCTTCTTGACTAAGCACTTGGTCAAAGCTCATTTTTTGCTGCCATAGCGCATTTAACCTGACGCGCTGCGCAATTTCGAGAACCAAGCCCGGTGTCATAGGGACTTCACCGCCAGGAATTTCCAGAAGTATCCCATCCATGTCCGTGTGAATACCGTAAACAGACATCACATATTGCAAGCTGCGCTTTAACGATTCAGGGTCTGTTTTGGATTGTTGGTTGTTATTTTGTTGATTCATCGGGCTACCGTACTAAATATAAAAGAGAATATTGGAAATGTGCAGATTGACACACAGCATACATCATATCATGCTCACGCTATACTCACAATGCTGATAACACACCCGCAAAGCCTCCCGCCTAGCATCAAGCATCTAGTAGCGCTGACCATACACAGTTAAATATTTTTACTTGCCCGCACATTAACAATTGCTAAAGTATTTATGGATAGAATATGTTGGGATTATACAGTCAAATAAGGTAAAAATGAGCAAAACCCCTAATACATTTAACAGCGTGGCAGAACACAGCGTCCATTTTATAAACCCTGATGCGCAGCTTTCTTCATTTGAGGGGACGCGCAAACCTGCACAAGAAGCAAGCCGCCTAGCCGAGATACTGCAAGATATTACAGAAACAGCGCCGAAATTTATCCGCCACCTTGTCAGCTTAAACCAAACCGTTCTTGGTGAGAAGAAGACTTTAGAGGTATTACAAGCCTACATACTGGAAAACAGCGGGTCTGAAGCCTTAAAAGCGCAAATTTGCACCTATGATCTTGAGGAAATCACGCAATATTTATGCTATAGCTACAGCGATAAAATTCAGCAAATCAAAGACAGCTACGCCATATCAGAAGAAATCTTAGATCAATGGACAGCGCAGCATAAAAATACAGCTAAAATTTATGACTTCCCTGCTTTTCAAGATTATTACCTCAAGCATCCGTTAAATTTCAGCGGCGCGCCATTAGAAAAAGATCATGGTAATGATGACCGCTTTGCTTTAGAAAACCCATTATTCAGAGTATGCTTAAAATCACCCTATAGCAGCTACAGCAAGCTATTCAGCGATTATAAATCACCTCGCACCCCCGAGACGCCATTTAAAAAAGAGCTGCTGACAGACATGCAGCGTGCGCGCATCGTCTGTCCCGACCAGCAAGTTTATGATTTTATAAAAAATGCATCACATCATAACCCAAACAGCATTACCCATGAAAATTCCGCCCATAATTTGGGCGCAACCTTAGAAGACAACAGAATTGTCGCGCCTAAAAAAATGACAGGGCACCGCGTTTTTTTTCAGAAATTCGCCTTGCCAACAGACAGCACAGGGCGTGGGGCGCTGGTTGAATTGCAAATTCTGCCGCAATCGATCATGGATGCCAATAATGTCACGCATATTCTCATGGACAAGGCAGATGACTTGCTTAATGTCCCCAGACCATCACTTAGCGCCCGTTTTCATGCGCATTTTCTTTATAATATATGCAGCTATATTCACAAAAAATGCGCCGAAAATGGTGGCTTTCAACAATTCGTAGATAAAAAACGCGAACCCAATGAAACCGTTTTAAATATGATGCTTGCTGACCAAAGGCCAGAAACTTTGTCCGCTGTGCTCACCGTTCAAAATACGGCGCAGGACATTTTAAAAGCCACGAAGAACGGCATGGACTGTAGCGCTCTTAACGAAATACTGCTCGAACAGATCGCATTTGCATCCAACAAAGCGGTACAAAATTGGACAAGCACTGAGAATAATATACACGCCTTGTCTGAACAAATAGATCAGCGCATAGAGCTCATACTCGGACAAAAAACGAAAGTTAGCCCTAAAAATTGTCGTGAAGCGTCCCTTTTAACAGATGTACAAAACCTGATCTACGATCAAGCCATAGACACGAACATTTTCCCGAATTTAAAAAGTAAGAGCACGCAGGCACCACGCAGCAGTGAATTAAGTGCCCTGTTCATCACGCATCCAGAGTTAACAGATAAAATCATACAGCTCGTCGCCGTAACCGAACAGCAAACCATGGATGTTATTTTGGGGCATAAACCCAACGCCAACTCAATCATTTACCACTGCCTTGGCCTTGTCAATCAGGAGCTCATGAACCAATCGCCCGACAAAAAAGCGCTATCGCAAGCGCTGAACAAGTCAGCATCGCATAGACCAAACCTTCCTTATGGCTACGGGAGCAATGATACCATGCAATACCACGACATTCTTAACCGCAAGCGTAATGTCGAATATTATTACAACAGCCATTCAGGCAATGGCGCGAAAAATGATAACTATATCGGCGTACAGCGCGATATTTTTGGTAATATTAATGTCGCCGTTGAATTTAAAAACGGCCACATAAAACAGCTTGATATGCCAAAGCTAAAGAACAAATTCGCGCATAGTTTTGTGCCAGTAAGCGACCCTAGCCAAGATATTCCAGAATCAATCCGCAAAGACATTGCAAAGCGTATCGTCAAATTTTCGCCAGATTCAAGTGCATCATCAAATAGCTGTGGATCACAAACACCATCATACACGCCGCCCCCTGCATAGGAATCGCGTAGATACAAATTGTCCCGAACCGCTAAAAAGCAATTCGGGACGAGTTTGTGTGGGGATTGTCTAATAATAGCTTCGCACCTAAATTAATAAGAAATCGTCTATATCAACATAGATAAGGAGACCAATCCAAAACATATTATTAAACAAAGTAATACTTAACATTACCGCAAGTTTATGTCAATTATTATTTATGTTAAAATGCAACATTTAGTTGTGCAGCGCACATCAAGAAAGCGCCTAACGTTAGATTAAACTAAGTTAATCGCGTTAAACGTCAAAAAAACATAAGATTCATATGCGCATTAAAAATGCTCAAAAATACTATGCTACTCTACTTTTCAGGTTTTTTTGTCGGATGCGGCATGTCTTGTACAGGTGAATATGCAGCGCTATTTTCATTCAAAGCTCTGATAATACGTAAATTTCTTTCAAGCTCGGTGCGATCAGGCTCCAATGTCTTTGCCCGTTCCAAAATAGAAATAGATTCATCAATATAACCTTGCGTTGCAAGGTTGAGTGCTAAATTATTCATCACAGGAACAGGATTACCCTCCCAGTTATCTAGCGCGGAACGAAAAGCTTCCTCTGCTTCTTTATAGCGTCCTAAACCATCAAGAGCGATCCCCAATGTGTGATAAGCGAAACTATCATCCTTTTGTTTTGATAATGCTTCTTTAGCGTAAATCTCAGCTGATGCATGTTCACCGGAGGCGAGTTTAATCGCAGCGAATTCAGAATACACAGATGCTGGCGCATCAGGAAGCTCTGCAAATAAAGTTAGCACAGCTTCGGCCTGAGAAATGCGCCCTTGCTTTCTTAAATGGTGAGCATATTCAGTCGCTGCCTTCGCATTTTTGGGGTTTTGTTTGTATATGCGCTCATAAACGGCAAGCTTCTTTTCAGGGTCTTGTATCGCTGCTGCGTGTTTATCCGCACGCTCAATGGCCATATCAACTTGCGTCATCGGGCTATCCGTATGTGCGCCGCAAGCTGATAAAGTAACCAGAACCGTGCCTAATACTAATAAAGAGAGGGACTTAGAATTCATAACATAAACTTTCTTTAATATTCTGTAGATAATAAGATGATGTGTTTAGTAAAACGTTCTACGTGAACAGCTTACTGAGGCTCACTCTCAGCTGCGTCAGAAAGCTCAGGCGGATCATTACTATCACTGTCTTCCTTATCATCATCTTTATTGCGAATTTTCTCATTTTGGTTGATGCGTTCATTATTCGAATAATCATAAACATTGTGGCACATATCAGGGCAGTAATAGATAGACTGAAACGTGCATAGCTCATCATCAGGGCCGCAGGCCTGTCTGACGCGGATATATTCTTCTTTAGGGGAAGCAACAATCACCCGCTTTTCAATAATTACATTGCCATCTTCATCAAGCGCTTTGAAAAAAGTCGCTCCTGGTACGAGCGGCATAAGGATCAAGGTTCTGCGCGAATCTGGAAAAATATTAAGATACAAATCATTACCGATTAATATATTGGCAACATCGCTATCAAGCTTTAAAACCATTGGACGATCAGGCAGCATCTTAATAACATCATCGTTCTGCGATGTTTCAACAACATCCATCCCTGATGACGCATCATCAGTAATCGCAATCATTTTCTCCGCACTCATCGCAGCATTCGGTGTGCCTATAGCAAGGAACATCACAATAAAAAGGCACCTAGCCAGAGCACAAAACATATCTTTAGACCCCTTGTCTAACAACAAAACCATATCAATCTCTACTTCAAAAATGAAAAATAAACAGAACTAACTTCTGATTAGTTTATATGATTTCTTTATGCATTGCATCTCGTTTTTTATTAATTTTGAAACGACCTAATCAAATGGATAGCCAACTAAACCAAAAAACATACAACCAACGCAAAAAAAGTCCTTGAATTAACTTTTATAGTTTTTGTTTTATGTTACTATATGTATACGTGCATAGTGTGTTGTATTTACAGCGCACATACAAATATGTACTCATCCCATATGATTACTTGTATTTAACAAGGCAATCTATCGCATAAAACGTCTAAGAGGTTTTCAGTATAAAGAGATATATGCCTAACGTGTATAATAACAAAACACGGCGTGAACACCGCAAGACGCCATTAACGCTATTGACCACTGCTGCGCTCGTTTTTCTGGCGAGCATGCCTATATCTGCTCAGGCTAATGAGCAAAACCCGCGCCTGTATAATCCGAACGCACCATGGCAAGTTACAGATAAAGCCACCGCGCTCAACCCTGTATGCCTTTTGCAGCGCGGCTACAATCCAAACATTAAAGTAAGAATATCAAGCGACATAACGGGTAAGGCACATATTAATATTGCAAATATCCCACAGACATCGGCCAAAATTAAAGGCCTTTCCTTTGATGGCGTAGAGATTAAAAACTTTTCGGCGGGCGGTAACACACAAATTAACGCTACCCTTAATCACGCGGACACCGATTTAGCCCCTTTATATAACGGCGAATACATTATCATTTCATATGATGGCGATCCTGCAATAAAACTCCCCATTCAATCGACAGCCGTTGCCGCAGCACGCATGTCGATGTGCGTTGCTGTTATTGATGAATTCAAATCATTCAATGCTGAACAAGCGAATACAGTAGATCTTGATGAGATGAAAGCCAATGCACAGGCTTTTGCCGAAAACGCCCCCATCGAAGGCGCCAACGAAGAACGCCCCCCGCAAGACGTTTTAGATATCCTCTCTCCGCCTGAATATACAGCGCCCGCCATCGAAGACGAAACTAACGAAATGGTTAGCACAGAAGATGATGCGTTATCCAAGCTTATTGAAGAAGTCTCCGCGCCACAAATAAATGCAGGGGCCCCTATTATAGACAGCGTCGCTGCCGCAAGCGCAATTGTAGAGCCGACATTAGAAGTCGCCACAGAGACAGCAGTAGAAATAGCAGTGGAAGACGTCGATCCGATGATGGATATCGAATCTTTAATTGATGAATCACTCCCCCCTGCGCAAAGCTACGAAGAAGATATTCCCCTCGCACAGACCATGCAGGACGCAGACAACGCTGAACCAATACAAGCTGAAACCCTCGAAACATTAGAGAGCCTAGCGCCAAGCGAAGATGACGCACCGGCCATCGCGGCAGAAGATACGGCGTTAGATATTGACGATGCGGTGAGCGATGCGCTTGAAACAAGCCTTGCACAGACGCCCAATATGCCTATAGAAGATTTTGCAGCAGAGGAATCGATTATCACCGCCGAAGATTTAGCTTCAGATGGCGAAATTATGGATGATGATGACATTCTAAATGCCCTCAGCCAAAATATGAGCGCCGAGGCCGAAGCGACAGCGCCAGTGAGCGCAGAAGAAATTGATACCGCTACAGATGTTCCATTAGATGCCTTAATGACATTGGATGACACAACCACAGCCATAGCCCCACAGATAGCGGACAATGAAAACCTAACACCAATGGCCGCGGATAATGAAGCGCAAGACCTTGACACAGAAATAAGCGCGGAAATAGACAACGCAATCCTAGAGACACTAAGCACAGATGACATCATCAGTGCCGATACAGTAGACGGAGACCAAAGCGCAGAAACGAACGCCGCCCTTGCCGACAGCTTAAATACAGACACATTATTTGACGACACATTAAGCCTTGAGCTCGACAATGATGGCGCAACATCGGAAGAGCAGGATGAAAACATTGTTGATGAATTAAGCGATGAAGACTTTAGTGATGCAGAGCTACTCGCCCTGCTTGATGACCCCGAAGCTCTCTCCGAGGATTTCGCTGAAGTGATGATCGAAGAGGAGTTTGAGCAAATCAAACCTATGGAAGGCGTGCGTAAAATGCTCGGCCTTGGTACACCAGACGACATTGAATATCGCAAAGTCCCTTGGCTGATTGAAGAAGACATTGACAGCCAGTGGAAAGAAAAGGTTAAACTCCTCGAACGCGAAAAAGAAATGCTACGTCTGCGCCTTGCCGACACTGCAGCAAACCCTATTGCAGACCTGATCTCGCGTAAGCGCAACAGACGCACGCAAGAAGAGCTTGTTGACAAGATCAAAGCCCTAGAAGCTGAAAATATGAAGCTGAAAAAAGGCCTCATGCTGAGCGATAACCCAGAAGAGTTTCTTGCAGATGATTTAAAAATATCTGACCCGAAATCAGCCATGCGTATGGGCAAAGCACAGCCAAGTAAAATTGACCTGATAAGCGAAGATATCGACAAAGACCTCGATTCTCTTGAAACGCGCATGGATTCATTTTTAAAAGGTGTTGGTGAAGATTACGCACTCGCGAATGCACAAGACGTTTCACCGCTTGCTAGCGCTTCACTAACACAAGACATTATAAATATCCTAAAAGCTGGTTACGTGGTTGACCCTGATGCCTTAAAAATTCGCGCTTATCGTCACAAATCAACAGGTACAGCCGTTACCGCATGGGAGGCTGGAGACTTACAAGGCCGCGCAGAACGCTCCGTTCTGCCGCCTAATGCAGATTTTACAGCCTATGTAGAGCGCTTCTTAAATGCAGCGCAACTGCGCTGTAACGGCAACTTCACAGCCGTCCCTGACACCAGTACGCGTAACCTAAAAACCCTTGATATTCATTGTAATGATGGCGCAATAGGCCAGCGTTCTTCTGTTATATTCATTAAACACGGATCAATAATTACGGCGATTGCCACAACAACAAACCTTCCTAAAGGCGGTTCTGACTTCCTAAGAGACATCAGAAAGCGTATAATAGAAGGCATCCGTATAATGGATAGAAAGAAAACGTAAGGTAAAGTAATGTCAGTTTTTGATATGCATAAATCCGGCTCATGGAATTACCGCCCTGTGTTTTTCTTGGCGATGATTTCTTTCATACTTGCCCTTGTCTGGGCAAGTCAGTCGGAGGTTGACCAATATGTGCGCGGCCAAGGCCGGATTATCACCCCTGGTAACAATAAAAATATCCAGCACCTCGAAGGTGGTATCCTTGCCGATATTCTTGTCCATGAAGGCCAAGACGTTAAAAAAGGTGATGTTCTTTTTGTGGTGTCAAACATAACGGCAGAATCTGAACTCCAAGAAACACGCGTACACATAGACGCACTGCAGCTACGCCTTGCCCGACTAGAAGCCGAACTAAAGATGCAGGACACAGTAAATTTCCCAACAGAAATTGCTGAAAAGGTCCCAAGTCTTGTCATTAATGAACTTGCGCTCTTTCAATCTCGCCTTGACCGCCGCGAAGAACAAATCCAAGGTTTAGAGGAAAAATCAAACCAAAAGCGCCTTAAACTTATTGAATTAAAAACGCAATATGAAGATTTAAGCAAAGAGCTGAGCATCACCCAAGAACAGTTTAAAATTAATCAGCGCTTGTTAAAAAGCGGCGCGATATCAGAAACACGCTATTTAGATTCTAAAAGTAAGGTTTCTAACTTTAATACGCGCCTATCTTCTGTCCGCAAGAAGATCCCTATAACAGAAGCAGAGTTAAGCGAGTTTCAAGCAAACATCCAGGAAGCGTTAAGCAAGCATGAATCTGAAGTTTTAGACGAGATCAGCACAGTAAAAGTCGAAATACAGCAGCTGCAAGAACGCATGAAACTTTATTTGGACAAAGTACAGCGCACGGCCATTTTAGCCCCTGATGACGGCGAAATCGTTACCGTATATTACAATACAATTGGCGGCACAATCCGCAGCGGTGACGTCATTGCTGAACTTGCCCCCGCCAATAAAGAACTAATCGTTGAAGCTAAAATATCAACATCTGATCGCGGTAAAATGTGGGTTGGCCTCAACGCGAACGTCAAAATAACTGCTTATGATTATTCAATATATGGTAGTTTAGAAGGCCGCGTCGAAGCCATTAGCGCCGATAGCTTAATTGATGAAAATGGGCGCAATTATTACCGTGTGCGTATTTCATTAAAACAACAGCAAATCCGCGAAGGCATGCCAATCCGTGCAGGTATGCAAACGGAAGTCAACGTACTGACAGGTAAGAAAAAGGTCATGGATATAATCCTCAACCCATTAAAACGTAGCTTTGACACTGCGCTTGGCGCAACATAGTGGCCACAGCGCACAACATCATTTCACCTTTAGTTGCGTAAGCCCTATAGCTTCTAACTTCTGATCAAAGAATTCTTTTTCGCGTTCTGCAAGGCGTATGTATTCACCTTTGGCTTCATCCAGAATCAATTTAATGCTGCCCTTACCTGACGCTTCATAATCACCAATTGCCTGACAAACTATATCTTCCCCATATTGAGGCTGATATGCCCCGCGCGGTTTCGCACCACTATATATATTGAAATGCGCCATCTGCGCCTGATCCAATATCGCGCTCATACTTGCGCGCGCATCAGCGCCGCCGCCGCCGCCCAAATGATAACATCCCGCAACTTGAAAAATGACGTTTAGCTTACGCAGATGCGCCGCATTGCTAACCATTTCCAGCATCACCTGATTGCGAACCATAATGCCCGCACTATCTGTTGCAAAAATGGCATCTTTAGCTTTAAAAGATAACGATTTTAAGGCCTTACGCGTGTAAATATCATCCAAAACCAGCTCATCAAACGGGTTGCACGCAGCATCATTAAATATGGGTGCAATGGCCTTGCTTCGTTTCTGGCCTGCAAGGTAAGAGAACAGCACTTTACGACTATAAGCAGCCCCGCCACCGTCATAAAAATCACAGGCGAAATCAAAGCTATTATATAAATATTTATCGCTACCCTTTTTCGGCGTTGGGTCAAAGCTATCCGTCTCATAGAAATCATGTTCAGCCTCAACGCCACAGGCGAGCTTTGTACCGCCTTGCTTTATGGCCTCCATGACTAAAATATGATGCAAATATTCACATGGGTTATAATGCGTTTCACCTGCCAACACGTATAAGGGCTGTGATGCCCGCTGAGTGGTGTCCATTTCATGGCGACGTGACAATATTGCTTTTGCAACAGATACAGCACTGCGCAAAATATCTGCAGCCTCAGCATCTATATGGCGTACGGCATTCATATCAATTTCTGATAGCTTCATTTGCATGGCTGTGGCTTTCACTGAAAAGTAAACGCTACGTTAACACAAAACACTTCATTATGTCAAGAAAATTACCAATCTACAGACGCACCGGGCAGCGCAACAGTAAGGCCTTCCATCGTATCATCGACGATAATTTGGCAGCATAGGCGTGATGTTTTTTTTAGGTCAAAAGCGAGGTCGAGCATATCTTCTTCTTCTTCGCTAATACCGTCTTCGGGCAATAGGCGTTCATGCTCTTTTGGCTCTACATATAAGTGACATGTCGCGCAGGATAATGAGCCACCACATGCGCCCTCAATTTGGTCAATACCCGCTTGAATGGCAACTTCCATTAATGACAGGCCAATGGCGGCGTCAACAATTTGCTCTTGACCATCGGGGTGTATAAACGTAACTGCAGGCATATCTTCATCTTCCTTAGTGGTAATTCATTATGTGGTAAGCTTGTGCCAGAATTTGAGGAAAGCGTCAACATCATCCTGCGTCGTCTTCCACCCCATTGATAGGCGCATAATCGGCACAGGCACATGAATATCAGGGCGCAGCGCCGCGACCGTATTACTGGTTTTCACCGTACCGCTTGAACAGGCCGCCCCAGAACTCGCGCAGATACCAGCCATATCAGACTTCATAACCAAAGTATCTTTATTGACATCATAAATGAGAAAAAGCGATGTATTCGCGGTACGTTCGCCATCATAACCTAATATATCAACGCGTGGCGTGCCATCCTGCCGCTTTGCTTGCAACAGCTTCGCTTCTATCGCATCACGCCACGGGCGGATGTGACTTTCATAATGGCCAATTTCTTTTTGTGCAATTTCAGACGCCAAGCCCATCCCCGCAATGCCTGCAACGTTCAACGTCCCTGCACGCTGCATCGATTCTTGCGAACCGCCAATAATCAACTTCGGCGGAGGTTTCCCTTTAGCAAAGGCCAAAACGCCCACACCCTGCGGCCCGCCATATTTATGCGCCGAAAGTGTAATGTAATCCGCGCCAATTTTCTGCATATCCAAAGGAATTTTACCCGCCGCCTGCACTGCATCTGTGTGAAACAGTGCATCATATTGCTTACATAGGCGGCCAATGTCCTCCACAGGCTGCACTGCGCCAACTTCATTATTCACATACATTACAGAGACAAAAGCTGGTTTGTCAGCTTTTTGTAATAACTCTTCTAAATGCGCTAAATCAATCTGTCCATTACGGTCGACTTTAATGCGTTGTGCCTTTTTACTAGCAACTTTGCCAACCGCAGGGTGTTCAATTTCGGAGACAATATGGCTATAATCTTCTAAGCCATAAAATAATGTATTATTACCCTCGCTCGCACCAGAGTTAAAAATCACCTGTTTCGCATCAATATTGAGGAAAGCGCCCATTTGTTCGCGCGCCTTTTCCACTATGCTATGCGCCCGCCTTCCCGATGCATGTACCGCAGAAGCATTGCCGACAGTCCGCATTTCTGCGGCCATAAGCTCCACGACCTCATCTCGTATTGGCGCCGTTGCGTTATAGTCGAAATAGTGAATCATACTCATTTTCTTATATTCCTTTGTTTTCTTTCATAAAACCGCACAAAGTGGTGAGTTATGAAAAAATGCAAAAACTTATTTTATATATTATTATCAAAGTCTTATCATTTTTGATTGGACATAGTAATTTTTATACGCTATCAAAATAGTCCAAATGTAAAAAACAATAATAAATATATACTACATTTGGGGTGTGTTTAAGCGGATTTATAAAAGCCGCAAAAGATATAACTATACAAACACAAAACCAGACAGATTGGAATAAAATGCCAGAAATTATCATTAACGGCCCAGAAGGCCGTCTTGAAGCTCGTTATACCCACTCTAAAATCAAAGATGCTCCATTAGCTTTAGTGCTGCACCCAGACCCAGAGCGCGGCGGCACAATGAATAACAAAATTTCATTCATGATGCACCAAGCATTTGTTGCACGTGGTTTTTCGACATTGCGTTTTAATTTTCGCGGCGTTGGTAAATCTCAAGGTATATTCGACAAAGGCGAAGGCGAATTAAGCGATGCCGCGACAGTATTAGACTGGATGCAAGACATCAACCCTAATGCGCCTTACACATGGATTGGTGGCTACACATTTGGTGCTTGGATTGGTATGCAGCTTTTAATGCGCCGTCCAGAAATTAAGGGCTTTATTGCCGTTACACCGCCAGCAAATCAAGAAGATTTCTCATTCCTTGCTCCATGCCCACAATCTGGTTTGATTATTCATGGCGCAGATGATGACCGCGTTGCCCCAGAATCTATTGCTGACCTTGTTGGTCGCCTTAACGAACAAAAGGGCATCAATATTGATCATCGTAAAATTGAAGGTGCCAACCACTTCTTCTCAAACCATACAGAAGAACTTGTTGCCCATATGCATGACCATATGAATGCACGTGGCGCAGGCGTGATGGGCGAAGTCGCTGTGCCACGCATCGCACAGCGCGCAGCAAACCAAGGTTAATCACCCTTCGAACATATACAATCAAAAAGCGCGCTCATTTTGAGTGCGCTTTTTATTTATTCCCACTCGATAACATATTAAGCAAAATGCTTCTGTGCTTCGGCCAATACGGCTTCCACATGCTCTTTAACTTTAACTTTACGCCAGATATGCAAAACCTTACCATCAGCGTCTATAAGGAATGTCGCGCGTTCTATGCCCATATATTTGCGGCCATAGAGGTTCTTTTCAACCCATACACCAAAGGCTTCACATGCCGCGCCTTCTTCATCTGCGATCAGTGTTAAGTCTAAATTATGCTTTGCGATGAATTTATCATGCTTCGCAACTTTATCTTTCGACACGCCAATCACCTTTACACCAAGCCCATCAAACGCCTTTTTATGCGCGGTAAAGGCTATCGCTTCTTTTGTACAGCCTGGCGTGTCGTCTTTCGGGTAAAAATACACTACGCTAGGGCACTTCAGCGCAGAAAAAGTTACGCTTTCTCCTGACTTACTATCCACTGGCAAAGTGAAATCGACAACGACATCCCCTATTTCTAAACCACTCATTACACTCTCCTTTAAATGAACAAGTTAATAAGCTGTGCGCTGACGGATAAAAAGTCAATAAGGCCAGTAGAAAAAAATGAATCTACTCTTTATAGTCCACCACATAGCAAAAAGATAAAGTAAGTATCGTGAGCGCAGAAGACATCAAACAAAAGCCCGCAATGTGGAAAAATATTGCCCAAAAATGCATTTCTAAACATGCGTTAAAGCTTGTGCTGGAATGCCTTGCTGTTCTTCTTGTTTTCATCTTACTTTTTATCGGCGCGCTGATTTGGAAATTAAAATCCAGCCCGATAGATATTAGCTTCATTAAGCCCGCCATCATGCAGGCCGTCAATTCAGAAGATTCAGATTATCAGGCCGACTTTCAATATATCGTCATTGCGTGGCCGAATTTAGAAGGTGCCTTAAAACTGCGTGCTTTGGACATGAAGGTGAGATCCAAAGACAAAGAAGTTTTCAGCGTTGAGCAAGCCGATTTGTTTTTTGATGTCAAAGCTATGCTTAAAGGTAAGCTTGCGATTGATGAAGTTATTCTCTATGGGCCTAAAGCACATATCCTACGTGACGAAAACAATAATTTTGCCATTGATATTGCAACACATAAAAAAACACCTGCCATATTACCAGACGTAAAAGACACGCCAGACACAGATTTCGCCAATGAACTTATCAATATGCTTGCGCATACCGAACAAGAAGCCATCGCCGCTGATAGCAAGCTAGGCTATCTTGACCGCCTTGAAATTAAAGACGCCCAAATCATCGTCAGCGATAAGCGCTCCCATATGACATGGTTTTTACCGCAAGTTAATGCAGCCGTAAACCGCTGGGAAAAAGGTGTGAGCGCGCGTTTAGATATAAATTTATCGCCCCACACACACAGCGAAGAAAACCTGCTGAGTGCAGAACTGAATTACGAACGTAACAGCGAAGAAATAGAAGCCAAAATTAATGTAACAGATTTTGATGCCGGCATACTTTCGCGCTACATCAAAGAGCTTGCGCCTTTGCGTAAACATGACGCACGTTTCAGCGCACGCCTTGTCAGCACTTTTGATAAAAAGTTTAACCTTGATAATGCCATCATTGATATATCCGTACCAAAAATTGTTTTAAACTTTCCCGAAGAATACGATTCTGAACGCAGCATTGAGAATATAGAAATCTCAGGTTTTTACGATAATATTGAGCATAATTTTCAACTCGACTTGCGTTCACTTGGTGTCGTCGGCGCACAGCTTAAAGCCAAAATCTTAGGCGAATTCCAAGACCAAATTTATAAATTCAAGGCCGATGTTACCACAGAGAAACTCAGCTTAGATATGTTCACCACATATTGGCCACAAAGCTTAAAAAACGAATCTGCCGCAACATGGCTAACTGAAAAAATAACGCATGGAAGCTTCATCGATGTAAATGCCAGTGTAAATGCTGAATATGACTTCTCGACACATGCATTAAGCCATGAAAATGCCCGCCTTGATTTTGCATTCAAGGATATGAATATTGACTACCGCGCCCCACTAATCCCGATCAGCAAAGCAAGTGGCAAAGGTTTTATTGACCCTAATGGGTTGCAACTAACTGTAGAAAAAGGTCAAGTATCAGACCTTGCATTATCTGATGCCCATGTGACCCTCAAGGACATTTTTATTACCGGCGCAGGCATTGCCAATATCAACCTTAATTTACAAGGCGCGCTGCCAACCATTTTTGACTATATTTCGCGCGAACCAATTTCATTAGGGGGAAGAATGGACTTCGTCCCCAATGAAACGAAGGGGCAAGCAAGCGTCGATGTACAGCTTACCTTCCCGACCATCAAAGACTTACTGGCCTCTCAAGTCGACGTAATTGTCGATGCCGATTTAGACAACGTCTTTATTCCTAAAGCCGTCAGAGACTACCCCCTAACATCAGGACCTTTTAAGTTAAATTATGATGGCGATAAGCTGACATTAAACGGCAAGGGTAAAATCTTAGAGCGTCCAATCACCCTTGATTGGACCCGCTATATTGATGAAGATAAATACAAAACATATTCGATCATTAACGCGTCATTCCAAGCCGATAAAACATTAAGAGATGCCTTTAACATTGGTATAGACGATTACATTAACGGCACGCCAAAGGTTGATATCGTCTATAAGGAAGGCAATAGCCCGACCAGCACTATTGAAGTCAAAGCTGATTTAACCCCCGCCGAGTTCATGGTTAAACCATTTAACTACAGCAAGCCACCAAAGACAAAAGCCCGCGCATCAGCGCTGGTTATTCTCAAAGACGGCGAAGTACAAGAAATAAAAAACCTGAATATTTCGGCCGCAGACAGCGCAGTTAAAAATGCGGTACTTAAATTTGGTAAAGTCGGTAAAGAATGGGACGTAAAAACAGCCTCATTTAAAAATGCCAAAATTTTAAAAAATACCTTTGACCTCAACATGACAAGGATATCGCCGCAAACAATGCGTTTTGAAGTAGACGCAGCCTATCTTGACCTTCTACCCTTCCTTTCTTTTAATAAAGAAGATCACGCGGCGCAGAACAACAACAAGCCAGACAATACATCCGATAATGGCTCGAACATTGAGGTATTTGCAAAGGTCGCCCATTTAAACACGAGCAAGAAGGGCGGCTTCATTAACAACGCTAAGACCTATGTGCTTATTAGCCCTGATGAGGTTGTCAAACAATTAGAGCTTGATGCCACATCTGGCGGCAAAGCTATTTATTTACGCTACAAGCCTGACCCAAAAACAAATGCCTTAGAATTCCGCCTTGAAGCTGATGATGCAGGTGCTTTTTTGCGTGCATTTGGCCTCTATGATAATGCGATTGGCGGCAATATTATTGTTTCTGGCCGCCCGATTAAAAACGGCCACCCGAATGACATCCAAGGCGCCGCGCGTATTGAAAATTTCATGGTGATTAATGCGCCATCCCTCGCGCGCCTTCTAAACGCCATGTCACTAACAGGCATGGAGGACCTTCTTACCGAAGATGGCATAAATTTTGACCGCTTAGAAAGTGATATTAAATGGACAATTTCCGATAATGGAATCAAGTTCCATTTTGCCAATGGCCGTACATCAGGCGGCGCATTAGGCCTAACTTTCGAAGGGAATATTCATCAGGGCAAACGCAACGAAATTGACATTAACGGCACGATCGTCCCTATTTCATTCCTCAACAAGCTTGTCAGCAGGATACCGCTACTCGGTGACATCCTTACAGGCGGCGATAATCAAGGTATATTCGCCGCAACATATACAATTAAAGGCACTTCTGAAGAAACGAAAGTATCCATAAATCCTCTCTCCGTTCTTGCGCCTGGTATATTACGCCGCATTCTGTTTGAAGGCGATAACAATGAGGATGAATAAGCTCTACACATCACATCATGTACATGCCTCTAAAAACACAAGATCACTACAGAGCTGACTAATATAGAAAAGAAGGCAGCAGCCTTAAAAATTATCCTTTGATCCATGCGCGAATACGTTTAATGCCTAGACGATAAGCCATAGGAACACGCACCATAAAATACTCAACATCATCAAATTTTTTCATTTTTACGACACCTTCTAATTCCTTCATAAATTCGCTCAATGATCTGAGGCCGAAATTACCGGACATGCCCTTCATTTCATGCGCACGCTGTACTAAGCTTGCCCAGTCTTTCTTTTGATATGCATCATGTAAACCATTGAGGATCTCTTGTGCTTTCTCATCAAAACCGTCAAGTAAGCTCATCAACTCCCCTTGATCCATTGAAAGTTTCAACGCTTCAAGCAAGGAGCTTTCAAAAACTTCACCACGCGCTTCAATATCATGCAGGAATGTGGGGTTATCTTCTTCTTCTTGCACGGTGGCCCCTGCGACAAGCGCATCAATATCCGCATCATCGCCTTCAGCAAAGGCGTCACCTTGCTGCATCATTTGTTGTAATGGCGCAAATTCTGGTTCACTGGTAAAGGCATTTTGTGCGTTTTGCTTATCATCATGCTGACTAGCCGCAGTGCCATTTAACGGATCATCCATTTGCGAAGGCAGCGGCGGCAAATCATGCGCATCAATTATCACTGGCGACGCAGCGGCAACATTGATATGCGCCGTACTCGCTGGTTGTATTTCTGGCTGCTGCATCTCTGGCTGTTTCGCTGGCTCAGCCTTAGCGGCACTATCGTTAGAATCATCAAGAGATTCGGTAATCCCCTCGCCACTTATCAATGTTTGGCGTATCTCTTGATATTTTTTAGTTGTCATTTCATTCGCGAAAACTGAGCTTTCGAGCTTGCCCATTATCATAGCTAAGCTTTTCGGGTTCACTGGCTTTAAAACAAAATCATCCATCCCTGCTTGATAGCACTCATGTACAGCATCCTGCCCCGAATTACCCGTCAATGCGACAATTGGAATTGCCGATTTTTCAATATGCTGCATTTCACGGATCATCTTTGTGGTTTCAAGACCACTTATACCGCGCATATTAACATCCATTAGCACAAGGTCATACTGCCCCGCCATCAACATTTCAATAGCTTCTTCACCGCTTTCCGCTTTAAAGCACTGATGACCAAGCTTATCAAGGAAACCGTTGAGGACTTTTAAATTAATGCTGTTATCATCAGCCGCAAGTACTTTGTAAGATTTGCCGCTATGTGTAAACTGATCAAAGCTGCCATTGTCTTCGCTCAGCGCCTCTGCCGGATCCCCCTCCTCCATGTCCAATGTAAAGAAGAATGTCGAACCTTCACTTTCTTTACTGCTCACGCTAATTTCACCACCCATAGCATGAACCAGCTTTTGACAAATCGACAAACCAAGACCTGTACCGCCATATTTACGCGTCGTTTCGGCCTTTGCTTGCGTGAATGGCGTAAACAGCGTTTTTTGCGCTTCTGCAGAAAGACCAATCCCCGAATCTTGCACACCAAAATAAAGCGAGTGCACAGCTTGCCCGCCAGATAAAGATGCAATTTTTGCTTTATCTTCAACGCTTGCTGCGCCCATATCAATCGTCTTCACCAAAATACGTACGTCACCGTGATCCGTAAATTTAATCGCATTACTTAGCAAATTAAGCACAACTTGGCGTAAGCGCGTTGGGTCGCCGACAACATATTCAGGAACTTCCGGCTCAACCGATAAAATAAGACCAATATTCTTGGCTTCTGCATGCCCCGTCATTAAACGTTCAATGCCCTGCATCATACGGCGCACATCAAAGGATATTATTTCTAAATCAAGCTTACCGCTTTCAATTTTTTCATAGTCCAAAATATCATTTAGCAAGGCAAGCATGGCTTCGCCTGAATCTTGTATCGTTTGCGCATAGTCTTTTTGTACTGCACCCAATTGCGTGCCCAATAACAGTTTCACCATACCTAAAACGCCTGTAATCGGTGTTCTAATCTCGTGGCTGATAACAGCAAGGAAGGCTGATTTCGCTTTATTGGCTTCATCTGCGATATCTTTGGCCTGTCGCATTTCTTCTGTTTTCTCAGCTTCGCGAGCACGTGCCTCATCAAGAAGCTCTCGTTCGCGGTCAAGCACGCGCAAGAGACGCTCACGATCCGCAATATCTTTTGAATCGCGGAAATCCGATGTGCTTTGGAACACGTTTTTACTTAAGCCAGAAAGTGGGGCTGCCGTTTTGCGGTCAGTCGGCCGGCGAATAGGCATAGAAAGTATCAACAGTAAAGATAAAACAAGCTGACCATAGACATATGCATATGTCACATATTCTGAATAATAAGGCACAGGGAATTCAATAGAGATACTACCGATCAGATAAGATAGCGTATATAACACGCCTGCGATAATAATCAAATATTTCACTAAAACGCGCGAACGTAAATTCGCCGCAAACAGCATCAGACTCACCCCTGCCATCATGCATATTGCGACAAGATATACAAGATACGCATAATCATCCGGCACAGCAATAACGCTGAACGCTGTAATAATCACCGACAAAACAGGCACTGCCATTGAAAGTTGACGTACAAGAACAGAGCTAATCACTTTGTCATAGAAATAGTTATAAAACACAAAGAAAACTGAAACCTGCATCAAAATATAACTAAAAAATAATGTTTTTTCATGCAGGCTATTATCAATATACAGCACTGTATTTTCGGTCAGATAATGCACCAGACCAAACAGCAAAAATAAGCTGCCAAATAATTGGTGCGGCTTACGATAAATCAATGAAAATGTCACCATCATAAACAGCAACGCAATATACAAATAAACCGTCATATTATGACGGTCGAGCAATTTAATGCCGCGGCCAAAATATTGTGTTTTCTTAAACAGGCGCGGCGCGATGATAAAAGGTTTTTTCGATGCCGGCTCGACATAAAACATAAGCTGAGATGTCTCGCCAATTGGTAAGTCTAGCATCAAAGCACCTTCTATTAAATTATCGCGCTTCTCTGTTTCTTCGTTTTCGTTACCAAATATTTTTAATATCAATTTACGTGAAGTCACATCATACGCCATGACTTTGCGGACAAAGCCAGATCGCCCATTAAAGGTATCGCCGAAATCCAGTACCCAATTCTCGGTTTCTGATTGATTGTTAATACGCAGCAACATCCAATATGAAGACGATGGTGTGGTAAGGCGTAAAGTGTGCTCCGTTGATAAAAAATCTTCAGGATTTGCCGTAATCTCTTTCCATGCAGCGGCTAAATTATATTTTTTGAACTTATCTTCAAACAGAAAAACCTTATTTTCCAAGTCAATATGTGAAATTTCTGAATTAAGCGCAACAACACCATGTGACTGTGCGCGAGCGGGAGCAACATCTATAACACTAGACAATAATACAAAACAAAGAAAACAAACGTAAAACACCCCAAAACCATGCCGCCATGATAAAGGGATAAAAAAACGCAATATAGGGTGAAGCAGCGAGATACGTTGAATCAAAAAGACTCTTCCTTAGAAGCTATAGGTTTAAGACCAGCTAATTAACGTTGCCGCCAAAACAATAAGTGTCACAATAATTAAAACCGTGCTTACCTTTGTAAATTTTACAAAAGCACTCCATGTGTCCTGCGCATCTTCCAATGCTTCAGCATCAACAGAAACCTTTTTAGAACTAGCCATTACAAACCTTTCAAAATGAACTCATACAATAAAGAAATATATTGTATATTATTTTAACGATAAATCTTTAATTGATTTTAAATAAGCCACATAAAATCAACATATTATTCTATCACCATAGCGCGATTAAATAAATGGCAAAGCTATAAATAATATCCGTGTAACAACTGTGCATCATTGCTTCGCTTTGCGCGGAAATTCTTGCGTATCTTGGCGAAGCGTTGCAATATAAACCATTCCGTGAAAACATACTCTGCACAAATAAAGACAAAGCGAAAACATATGATGATAACAAAAATGCGTATACTGTCACTGAACCTTATAGCTCTCATCTGTGTTTCGTTCGCTGCAAATCTATATGCCGCAGACGATGTCTTTGTTGTTCAGGACATCAAGGCCGAGGCCACCGCAAAAAGCGCCGTCGCGGCGCGAGAAATTGCGTTTAACAAAGCGCTTGCACGCTCCTTCAAACTTTTAACAGCGCGCCTTGTCAGCCAAGAACAAAAAGACAGCATGAGCATGCCAAGCAGTGAAGAAATTTCGGATATGGTGCTAGATTTTGAAATCACATCAGAAAAATCATCACGTACCAGCTACCGCGCCACCTATACAATTCGTTACAACAAACAAGATATTCGTAATTACTTCGGACAGCAGCAAGTCACATATACCGACATTTCAGGGCAAAGCTTACTTGTCCTTCCCTTCTTACAAGTCGGCAATCAAACCATTTTATGGAGCGCGCAAAACCCATTCTTAAAGGGCTGGCAAGACAGCCTTAATCAAAAAAATACACTTACGAAAATTGTCGTGCCCATTAATGACTTACAGGACATGATTGACATTAAAGACAATGAAGCACTCACATATAAAAAAGAAAATATCGCGCGGATGATTTCACGCTATCACGCAAAGGAAGCCGTTATCCTTATTGCTTCACCTGCAAATGGCATTGAAAATTTGCAGACAAGCCCGCTTAATATTTATATTTATAAAACACATAATAGCTATCCTGAATATATTGAAACATTGGAAATTCGCCCATCATCGCGGAGTGACATTGTCGAAAAATCCATTAAAGAAACTAAACGTTTCTTACAAGATGAATGGAAGCGTCAACATTCCACCACGCCATCTGATGGCTTAAAAGCATATAATGTTGTCGTACGTTTTCCAACTATTGACCAATGGGTAAAGACCAAAACCGTTCTAGAACGCAATATTGGAAAAGAAAGCATTGCCCTTAAATCACTGCGTACCAAAGAAGCCACATTACAGATTAATTTTGCTGGAAACATCAACAGCCTTGACCTCTCTCTACGCCGCGCAGGATACGGTCTCCGCCCCGTTGGCGCAGGCTATTTTGAGATCTATACCACGCATTAAAACAGGACACATGAAACAGTGAGTATTGAAAAACAAAGCATCTTTTGGCTCTGCATATTATCATTGGTTTTATTCAGCTTTTGGGTATTACAATCCGTTTTACTCCCCTTCGTTTTGGGGGCTGCAATTGCCTATCTTCTTGATCCGTTCGTTGAACGGCTAGATAAATGGGGTATGAACAGAAGCCTTTCCACCATTCTCATGCTGGTCACCTGTTTCCTTGTGCTCACATCCATACTTATTCTGATTGTGCCTGCACTTTATAACGAGCTGAAAACGTTGATCGAGGCCGTTCCAGGATACATCGCAAGTTTAAAAAGCTTATCTGCCCCATATGTAGAAATCATCAAACAAAAAACGGGGCTAGAGAGCCAAAGCGATATCCTTGCGATTTTATTTGAACAAAAAGACACCGCACTGAAAGCCAGTAACAAGTTTTTAAGCGGACTAGCGGCAGGGGGCAGCTCTGTCCTCTCTATCTTATCGATTATCGCGCTCACCCCCCTATCGGCCTTTTTCTTTATCAGGGAGTGGCCTAAGATTTTGAAATACTTAGAAAACCTTATGCCCAGAACGCATGAAAAAACGCTCAAAACATTGCTAGGCCGTATGCATAATATTGTTTCTGGCTTTATTCGTGGTCAGTTAATGGTCGCCTGCTTTTTGGCTGTGTTCTACGCCATTGCACTCAAACTTGCCGGGCTAGAATATGGCGTTATTATCGGGCTAAGTGCGGGCGCATTATCGATTATCCCGATGCTTGGTGCTGTGGGCGGTCTGCTCGCGGCAACCCTCACCGCATGGCTCACCACTTCAGAACTTGGATATACAGGTCTGATTGCCGGCATTTTCATTTTTGGTCAAATTATTGAAGGTAATTTTTTAACACCCAAACTTGTCGGTGACCAAGTCGGCCTCCACCCTTTATGGGTGATTTTTTCAGTGCTGGCTGGCGGCGCATTAATGGGCATTGCGGGCATGTTCCTTGCTGTGCCTGTTGCCGCCATAATCGGCGTGCTCATCGGTTTTGCAATTTCACAATATAAAGCAACCCAACTTTACACCGGAACAAATACGAAAATGCAGGAAACCAAGGCAAAGCCAACTGCAAAGCGCAAGACAACAAAGAAAACAAAAAAATCAGCTTAACCTCGGCGCATTTTTCAGATATATCATAGTGCTATGATAGATAAAAATGCTGTATACACACAAATTCCACTAGACCTTCAACATCGTGCCGCTTATGGTCGCGAGGATTTTCTGATTGCATCAAACAACCAAGATGCTGCGGCATGGGTTGATCGCTGGCCTGAATGGCCTGCCCCTGCTCTTATCTTATATGGCCCGCCGGCAAGCGGTAAAACGCATTTATGCGCCGTATGGGCGCAGCGCAGCAACGCTGTATTACTTAATCCTGACGATATTATCAATAACGACGCCGAACAGGTTAGCCAGATGGCAGACCATATTGCTCTGCGCCATGCAGATTTGTTAATTGGAGATCGTCGCTGTGAAGAAAAACTCTTTCACCTCTACAATATCCTTAAGGAAACGGGGCGAAGCGTATTAATGACCAGCCGTGCGCCCCCAACATCATTGCATTTCGAGATCGCTGACCTCGCATCTCGCCTGCGCGCTGCGCCAAGTATCGCCATCGCGCCGCCAGATGAAATGCTGCTCACGGCGCTGCTTGTGAAATTGTTCCGTGACCGCCAAATCACAATTAATGAAGATGTGCTGCAATATATATTGCCGCGTATGGAACGCTCCTTCGCCGCCGCGCGCGACCTTGTCACACAAGCCGATGCCCGCGCCCTTGCAGAAAAGCGCAACATAACAATTCCCTTAATTCGTGAAATTTTAATGGCTGAATATTAAACGTTATCAATAACGTCCACGGTATAAATCGTGCCACCATCATCATATGTGTAGGTCGTCGTGTTACCAACCGTACCTGATAATGTTAAGCCAGAACCATCAAAGCTGAAACCTGTACCAGAATCCATCTGGATGGTGAGGTTATCTGCATTATCGTCACCGAGAATACCCTTCAGCTCTTCACCTGAAAGCGAGAAGCTGCCGCCTGTGGACGAGATATTTGTGAAGTCAAGCTCTTCAATATCACTAAATACAGCCGCTAAATCAGCACCATCAAAGCCATCGCCACCAAATGTGTCTAAATCCATAGATGTGGTATTAAAGCTCAATGTATCTAAGCCTGCTCCACCATCAATCGCCGTGAAGTTTGCAAGGTCGTCGGCATCCATTACAAATGCATCTGCGCCTGCGCCAAGGATAAGGTTCTCAATCTCAGTGAAATTATCCTGGTTGTTACTGTCGCCAACTTTTGTCGCTGTTTCATTTGTAAGATCAAGGTTAATGTCACCAGCCACACCGCTAAAGTCAATCGTGTCACTGCCGCCAACACCGCCATCATATGTATCTGTACCGATGCTACCGAGGAACAAGTCATCGCCCGCTTCGCCAAATAATGCATCATCACCAGCGCCGCCATCTAGCGTATCATTATCATCACCGCCATATAATGTGTCATTGCCGCCGTCACCATCAAGTGTGTCATTACCTGCCATGCCGCGCAAAATATTGGTCAGCGTATCACCTGTTAGGATATCCGCGACAGATGAACCTGTGACGTTTTCAATATTGACGATATTATCACCGACGCTGCCGCCAATTGACGCATCAACCGCATTTGAACCATCAAGGTCAACCACAATGCTTTGTGCCAAGTCTGAATAATCAATAGTATCAATATTCGCGCCGCCATCAATGATGTCGATTACGCCATCATTGGTGGATACTTCAATAATATCATCACCTGCGCCGCCATCAATTGTATCTAGCCCAGCGCCGCCATCAAGCACATCATCGCCGCCATTACCGGTAAGAACGTTCGCAGCGCTGTCGCCAATAATCGTATCCGCGAAGTTCGAGCCAATGACATTTTCGATATTTTTAATTGTGTCGTCAGCCGAACCATTAATGCTTACTGATGCATCGGTGCTGCCGTTCAATGTAACGATAATGCCACTCGCAACGCCGCTAATACCTGAATAGTCAACCACGTCAGCTGCGCCGCCATTACCATCAAAATAGTTATCTTCGCCTGTAATACCTATAAAGCTATCGTTACCCGCTGTACCGATGAACCCTTCAATACCTGTAATCGCATCATTACCCATAGTATCGCCGACATTCTCTATGCGTTGATCCGCAATGATCTGGGTTAAGTCAACTGTGATATAACCAGCAAGGCTACTTGCATCAAGAACATCTAGCCCCCCATCACCATTGAATTGGTCACCTGAATTATCGTTGTTAACAATAAATAAATCCGCATCATCGCCGCCATGGAAAATATCTGCTGCGCTGCCGCCTGTGAATGTATCTGCGCCTGTACCGCCACGGAAAACCATACCGTCAGTATCCGCAGTAAAGATATCATTATAATCCGTACCGACAATGTCATTGATATTCGCAATATCATCTGTGCCAGAACTTACGCCTGTAACTTCACCTGCAGTGACGGACATATCAACAGTAATTGCATTCGCTTCAGCTGAGTAATCAAGCCTATCCGTACCTGTACCGCCATCAATAACATCATTACCCGCACCGCCGATAATTGTATCATTGCCCGCACCGCCGAGTAACGTATCAGCGCCA